>Ga0307988_1000118_pt1 | contig 62920 bp, 49 predicted proteins | sample EllFjometagen183_FD_203166 | JGI IMG/M metagenome (GOLD analysis project Ga0307988, IMG submission 203166) | Marine microbial communities from Ellis Fjord, Antarctic Ocean - #183 | ecosystem: Environmental > Aquatic > Marine > Unclassified | place: Southern Ocean | collected 2014-10-08 | reverse complement strand
ACTATCCTGCCCATGCCTTAAAAAACCTAAATAGAATGAGCGAAGCGAATTAAATTTGTATTGTAGACAGTATTATTACAAAAAAATAATTTTAATTTAGGCGACAACTCGCTTGACAAACACCGAGACAGGGATAATAATCATTGAGTCAAAAAGATAACTTAAAATAATCAACGAAGAACGAGCCGGTTCATTCTTTGTTATCTGCCTTTCTTACTTAATCGTTCTCTTACGCTATCCATAATTTTCTCTGGAGGAATGACGCCATTCTTATTGATAACACATCCTTTTGAAGTGCCCGCAGCGAAGACTTTTCCATCAACAAGAAACGTATGTGTCATTTGAAATGATTTTTCATTCCAATCTATAATTTTCATCTCCACATTGTATTTTTTAAACATGCTCAGTGGCTTCTTGTAAGTCATTGTGTGCTCTGAAATAACTGGCATCCACTTTGCTTTAAGCATTGTCTTTGCAAGTCCAGAACGGATAAACATATCAACTCTGGATAAATCACAGATAGTTAAACCTGCCATTATTCATGTGCATATTTATATCAATATCATTAGGAAGCACCCTAAGTGTTAAAGAGTTTTCTGGGTACTCAATAGGAAGCCTGGATTTAAATAAAGATACCAGTAATAAATACATCATTCTAAATATTAAGTTCACTCTAATTCTCCATATATTTTATGACGCATAACAAGTAATTATGCTAATTTAAATCCCACACTTATAAATAAAAAGTTCACATACGCCCAGGGATAAGCTCGACTAATTCCAAAGCCCGAGAGAGTTGTGCTTCCCCTGACTTTAATCTTTTGCCTGTCACAATAGTTGTTTATTTTTTTACCTGATGTTTAAAAACACCATCCCAATCCGCTGAGGGAGGATATTTTTGGTACTCTTCACAGCGTTCAATCATGATTTTTGCAGGATTATCATCCGGCCAGGCATCAAGTGCTTTTAGAAATTTTTCTATTGCTGTGTTCCAGTTTTTATCCTGATAAGCTATTCGTCCTTTTTCATAGAATGATAGAGAGTCTTGTCTGCCAGGTGGAAGTGAATCATTTTTTTCTGAAATTAATTCAAATATTTTAACCGGCTGGACTCTGCCTTTCACTCTTACCTGATCAATCTCTCTTAGAATAAAGGACTTGCTTGCCTGGTTTGCCGTAGTTTCACTGACAAGTATGTTTACTCCATATATTCCACATAAACCTTCCAGGCGTGATCCCAAGTTGACGTTGTCACCGACAACTCCATAGGAGAACCTGTGGCGTGATCCCAGGTTGCCCACAAGCATACGACCTGTATTAAGTCCAATTCTGGCTTTTAATGCGGGGCGTCCTTGTTCAGCCCATTCTTTACGCATCTCTTTAAGGCGTTTGTCCATGGCAAGGGCTGAACGACATGCCCGACTTGCATTATCCGGCTGATCCACAGGCGCGCCAAAAATTGCCAGCAATTCATCACCCACATATTCTGATAAAGTTCCTTCGCACAAAAAAACCTGATCTGTCATTTCATCAAAATAATCACTGAGTATGGTAACCATTTCTCCGGGAGAATATTTTTCACTGATAGCAGAGAAGCCAATAAGATCTGAAAATAATACGGTGAGCTCTTTTTCTTCTCCGCCAAGCTTCAGGTTTTTAGGGTCTTTGGATATCATTTCTGATACAGATGGGGGAACATAATGTTTAAACGCATCCTGGAGAAAATGGACATAGGTGAGATCTTCAATGGTGAGTAATACACCTCTAATAATCTTTTCTTCATCAATAATGGGTTGTAAAGAAAAATTTCCTACAATTTCCTTACCGGAGTTCAATGTCAGTTTTTTTGAACTTAAGTGAAATGATTTGCCTGTTTTTATAGTCTGTTCTGTTTTCTCAATAATGTCATTGGAGGATTGAAACAGGCTCAGAAGCAGTTTTCCTTTTACTTTTTCAGCGTTTATGGAAAGAATTTCTTCAGCAGCACTGTTAACCGTCTGAATTTTACCATCTTCATTGGTGGCAAAGAGTGCTACCGGAAGGGTAGAAAGGATTGCTTTATTGTACAGGTCAAGATTGATCAGACGACTCGCTTGTTTGACCACAAGGTCTTGCATTATTTGACTAAAGTCTTTTTGCATAATTTAATTTAAAACTGCTATCTGGTTCTACCGGTAAGTTTTTTTAATCCTTCTCTGTCCGGTGTTTTACTGAGAGCTTCTTGAAAATCTACTACACCTGATTTTACAAGTTTATGTAACATTCCATTCATAATTGCATTGCCTTTTACTTTTCCGGTCTGCATAGAAGAAGCAATTTGATTTGTTTTATTCTCCCGTACAAGGTTGGCAATAGGCGTATCAAATACAAGTATTTCCAATGCGGCAACTCTTCCTCCTCTTGAACGCTTGCACAGTACTTGAGAGATAATTCCTCTTAATGTGTCACTTAATCCTGTGCGCACTCTGGATTGTTCATCCGGAGGGAAAGAATCAATAATTCTGGATATTGTGCTGATTGCTGAGTTGGTGTGAAGTGTACCAAATACAAGGTGGCCTGTATTTGCAGCTTCTATTGCAAGGGAAACCGTTTCTGCATCCCTAAGTTCACCTACCAGTATGATATCAGGATCTTCGCGTAAAGCTGAACGCAGACCTCGAAAATAACTTGGCATATGAGCCCCGATTTCTCTCTGGTTAACTAAAGAGAGTTTACTTTCATGGAGAAATTCAATGGGGTCTTCCAGTGTAATAATATGTGAATGATGATTCGAGTTGATATAGTCAATCATGGCTGCAAGGGTGGTGGATTTACCAGAGCCCGTAGGGCCGCATACAAGAACAAGTCCATTGCTGTAGTTGCAGAATTCTCCTACAATTTTAGGCAGCTGGAGTTCTTCAAAACTCATAATGGTTGCCGGGATCAACCTGAAGACAGCACTTACTCCGTTTTCATCCCGGAAAAAGTTTACCCTGAAGCGTGCGTTGCCGGGTAATGAATATACAAAGTCAGCATCATTATTTTCTGAAAAATCATCCTTGATATGTTGCTCCATGGCGTTGCTCAAAAGATCAAGGACTTCATTCTCTCCTAGTCTTTTTGAATCAGAAATAGGCTTCAGCTCTCCGTCAATACGCCAATATGGGTTTTGACCGGCTGGAAGATGTAAGTCAGAAGCACCTTCAGCTATCATTCTTTTTAAAAGCGGGTCAAGATCCGGGGATTTTCCTGGGCCTGCTTTTTCTTTAGGTGCTTCAGCCTTACCGATATTGAGATCAATACCAGATTGAGACTGCATGACATCATTAAAATAATCATTGCTGATTCTCAAAAGTTTAAATTCCATTCCCGGGAGAAACCTTCTCATGGCATCAATTATTGATGAGTCAGGGTCATTAACAAAACCAATACTGAGAAAGTTATCTTGAATTTTTAATGGCAACACTCGCTGTCTTAAAATAAAATCCATGGGGATCTTTTTTAAGAGGTTTTCTTCAGGGTGAGGAGAATCATTCCCATAGGCAGGTAAAGGAATTCGAGATGAAAGCTGTTCAACTCTTTCTGCAAGGTGTTTGCTTACTGAAATCCCAAACTCAGGTATTTTTTTAAACATATAATCGAACAGGCTTTTATCAAATTTAAGTAAAAGTGATTGCTCATATGCCTGGATAGTTGCTGTTCGGGTCTGTTCAAGGAGCAACCCAATGTCTCCAATAATTTTAAATGCTTGCAGTCTGCCAAGCTCCATAGTTTCATTATTGAGTTCATTGGTGTGGAGAATGGTTAGTTCTCCTTTAATTATAATAAAAAAAGCATCTGATATATCATTTTGCTTGAGAATAATTTCGTCTTTTTCATATTGCTGTAGAACAGCACGGCTGGCAATCTGGGAAAGAGCCTGCTGGTTCAAAGCACATAACATATCTGATTTTTTCATTGATGAGATCACAAGGTCTTGTACATCATCCACAATTTTTATTGTTTTCATTTAGATATTCTCTCCAGATTAAATTATTAATTAATTTATTTCCCAATATCTTAACTGCGACATTCCTAGGAAGAAAATGACCCCTGTAAGGGAAAAACCACTGTCATTTATATTCTTTATTTATTGTAAACTAAATATTATATAGATAGGAAGGTGTTCTTTGTCAAGAAGAGTGTGGAAAAATATTCAAGAGAGCCATTATTTTTAATTTAGAACCAACAATATATGATCTTGTTATGAGTTAGTAATATGGGATTAAGCTATTTTTTCTTTTTTAATTCTTTGAGTAAAGAATTGGCTTTTTCAATTTTTTGTTTGTCTGTTAAAGTTTCCAAAGACCTTCTAAAATGGATATCCGCGTTTTTTGTATCTTTTATCTGTGCATAGTAATGTCCTAAGTAGTAGTGAGTTAGGCTAGGGTTTTTTTCATTACTATATATTTTAGCTATATAGTAATACGCTTTTGGGAAAGGAATCAGGGGGATGTCTATCAGGCTCAGCAGGTTCGTTTTTGCTTCAGAAAAATTTTCAAGCTCTATCTGGGCCCGGGCCAGGGAGTATGCAACTGATGTTTTTACAGCAGGGTCATCTTTGATCCCGTTGAAAACTTCAACCGCTTTTAAAGGCTGTCCTTTCTGAAGGTCGATATTACCTATTTCAAGCAAAATCAAAGGATCAAAAAGTTTAACTTTTAGTGCTTTCTGAAGGTAAATATTTGCTTTATCAAAATCTAATTGTTTTGCCAGCGCCATGGCAAAACCGTAGTTATATGCGGGGTTATCCGGGTCTTTTTTTAAAAGTTTTGAAAATATTATATCAGATTCTTTACTTGTTTTGTTCATACCCAGAATGCGGTATTTGATCATATCAAAGTTGTAATCTTTTTTGGCCGGCTTTGTTTTGTTTGGGTTGTTTTTATACCGTGCCAGCATGATTTCCAGGGATTTAATTCTTTGCATTGTTCCCGGATGTGTCTTTAAATAATCAGGGATAGAATCACCACCGTAAAAATCTGCGGCTCTTATTTTTTTTAGGCCTGTCAGAAGCCCTGTGGGTGAAAACCCTGTTTGCGTTATGAAATCAAAGCCTTTCTGATCTGCTTCTCTTTCGTGGCCTCTTGTGTAAGTTAACATGGCACTTTGCCCTGCAGCAAGAGATCCCATGGCAAGCCCTTGACCAAGATCGCCATCGCTCTTACTTCCCACCAGAATTCCTGCTAACACGCCGGCAAGAGTGGCTATGTTGACAATTTTGCTCTTATCAACTAATTGTGCAACATGTCTGAATGAGGCATGGGCAGTTTCATGGGCCATAATTCCGGCAAGCTCGTCAACATTATCAAGTGCTGCAATAAGACCGCGGTTTACAAATATATTTGCGCCCGGTGTCGCAAACGCATTGAAATTGCCAACATTAAATCCGTAAAATGAGTACTTAAATGGCTGGGGGGGAAGCGTGGAAACGATTTCATTGCCAACATTGCTGATAAGTTCAGCGATAATTGGATCTTTGATAATCAGTCCTGACTGTTTAATTGCCTTCATGTATTCTTCTGCAATTTCTTTTTCTTTACCAATGGTCATTGCACTGGTTACAGAAGGGGGGAAAATAAAGGCTGGTAAAAAGAAGAATAAACAAACAATTACAACAGCCATGCTTTTATTGTGAGATCTTAAAATACTATCTTTCTCCTCTTTTATAAGGTTCTCCAAGTTTTGCCGGTGCATTTAATTTTTTAGGATCCTTAAAACTTATGATAAGAAGCACAATAAGTGTTGTGGCATAGGGCAGCATGGCAAGAAAATTGGGTGATATGCCAAGAGGTTGCAGAAGGTATTGCAGGACAAATATTCCGCCAAAAAGAAATGATGCAAAGATTGCCTTTCCAGGGTTCCAGAGTGCAAAGATTGTAAGAGCAATGGCTATCCATCCTCTGCCCGCTGTCATTCCCTCAATCCAGGATTTACTATAAGAAATTGAAAGGTGAGCGCCTGCAAGAGCAGAGAAACCGCCTCCAATTAATACGCATGTGTATTTGATCAGGGAAACATTAACACCATGGGTCTCTGTTGCTGTTGGGTTTTCTCCGGTTGAGCGTACTTTGATACCAAATTGTGTTCTTTCCAGAAAAAACCATGCGACCAATGCAAGTATTATAGCAAGAAAAAAAAACGGGCTCTGATCAAAAAATATTTTTCCTAGGTATGGGATATCTGCCAGAAATGGTACAGCAAAAGAGTTCATTTTAATGGCAAGGGGTTTACCAATATATGGTTTGCCCAGCATACCTGAAAGGCCTAAGCCAAGCATCGTAAGGGCTAACCCCGAGACAACCTGGTTTGCCTGCAAGGTAATAGAAGCAAACGCATGGACAAGGGAAATAATCATGCCTGCTACAATTGCAGCAGCAACACCCAGCCAGGGCTGGCCTGTTAAAAAAGTGACAATAAATGCAACAACAGCACCTATAGACATGACTCCTTCAACACCCAGATTTAGAATTCCGGAGCGTTCACATATTATTTCTCCAACTGTGGCAAGGAGCAAGGGTGTTCCTGCAATCATGGTTCGTTGAAGTACAGATATTATAATATCTTCCATCTATTGAATCCTTATTCTGTTTTTCAAAAAGAAATCTCCCATGATCAGGAAAACCAGTAACATACCGTTTACTATTTGTACCGTAGCAGCGGGGAGACCTAAGGAAATCTGTATGGCGTCTCCGCCTACCAGAATACCGGCAAAAAAGAGACCGGAAATAATAGTGTACAACGGGTTGAGTTTGGCAAGCCAGGCTACAATTATAGCTGTAAATCCGTAACCTGAAGATATTGAAGCTGGGTGGCCAAGGTAATGGTGAATTCCGGCAATTTCTCCAACTCCGGCAAGTCCGGCGGCTCCACCACTTATTACCATTACCATAAGAGTTGTCCGAAAGAAATTAATGCCTGCATATTTACCGGCATCGGGATTTTCTCCCACAACCCTTACTTCATAACCAAATTTGGTTTTATAGACCACTACACATAGTATGCTGGCAAATAAAATAGTAATTATCAGGGTGACATAGTGGATTCTTGACCCGGGGATGACATTAAGAACAGCTGAGCCAGGGAGATCGTTTGTTCCCGGGAAACCGAACCTTTCTGCCCCTTTCCATGGTCCCACAATTAACATGGTTATGAATTCAGCACATATATAATTCAGCATTAATGTGGAGATGACTTCATTTATGGAGTATTTGATTTTTAATATTGCCGGGATAATACCCCATATCCCGCCTCCAATAAATCCTGCGATAAACATCATGGGAATGATAATAAAACCGGGTAAGAACTCTCCAAAGGTGAGTGCTGTCCATGAGCCAAATATAGCCCCCATGAGCATTTGTCCTTCTGCTCCGATGTTCCAGAATTTTGCCCGGAAAGCAAAGGTCAGCCCTGTTCCAATAAGTATGAGTGGAATTGCCTTTGTTATCGTCTCCTTGATGCCATACATTGTTCCAAAAGAGTTGGCAAATATTTCTGAAATGGCAAAAAAAGGATTAACCTTGTTAATGGCAAAAAGAATCCCAATGGCCACAAGACCGGCTCCGAGGGAAAATACATTGGTCATAAAAGAGCGTGTTTTTGTAATGTTATCTCTGTTAGTTACCTTTAGTCTATACATATTCGAGTGATCCTGCCATCATAAGTCCAATATCTGAAAGTCTTTTATCGTCTGCATCCATAATACCTGTAAATTTACCTTCAAAAATAATTGCTATTTTGTCACATAATTCAAAAATTTCATCTAAATCTTCTGAAAATAGTAAAATTGCCCCTCCAAGTTTTCTTCGTTCTAAAAGTTGCTCCCGTAAATATTGGGTTGCCCCGACATCTAATCCATAAGTGGGGTGGGATGCAACTAAGAGTGACGGTTCTTCACTGATTTCTCTTCCCAGAATCAGTTTTTGAATATTCCCACCGGAAAGATTTCTGATTTCAGTATTTATAGATGGCGCTGACACATTAAATTTATCGATCAGAGCTTTGGTGTGGGCTTTAATCTTATCATATTGAAGAAAAGATTTTTTTGAATACTTGTCAAGATGGTGTTGTTTCAGTATGGCATTGTCATAAAGAAAGAGTCCGGGCGCAATGCCAAATTTTATACGCTCTTCAGGTACATGGGAAACACCTTTGTCAAATATTTTCCTGGGTGAGATGTTTGTAATATCTTTGCCTTTTATGGTTACTTTACCTGAAGAAATTCTTCTGATACCGGTTATAGCTTCAGCTAATTCTTTCTGCCCATTTCCTGCAACACCGGCAATGCCAAAAATTTCATTTTCATGTATGCTGAACGAGATGTTTTTTAAAGCAGGCAGGCCTTTGTCATCAAAAGCATTAATATTGTCAACATTAAGAACTTTTTCACCCTTTGGGATTTTTTCTTTTTTAATATTAAAGATGACCTCTTTGCCAATCATCATTCTGGCCAGGCTTTTTTTATCTGTTTTATCCGTTTCAGCGCTTCCGATTATCTCACCTTTGCGAAGGACCATCACTCTGTCACAAATGTCCATTATCTCGTCAAGCTTATGAGAGATAAAGATAATCATGTGACCCTGTTTTTTCATATCATTGAGAATTGAAAAGAGTTCTTTTGCTTCCTGGGAGGTTAATACTGATGTAGGTTCATCAAGGATAAGCAGGTCAGCACCGTTTAAAAGGGCTTTGATTATTTCAATTCTCTGCTGCTCACCGGCTGATAGTTGCCACACTTTTTTTGAAAGGTTGACAGGAAAATTAAATTTTTCCGAAAAATCAAGGACCTTTTCCTTGATTTTGATTTTTGGAAAGAAAAAGGGAGTATCTTTGTAGCCTAAAGCGATATTCTCTATGACAGAATGATTTTGTATTAACATAAAATGCTGGTGAACCATTCCTATCCCATGTTCAATGGAAGCGAGAGGAGAGTTGATTTTAATCTTCTTGTCATTTATTCTGATCTCACCCGAATCAGGCTGGTAAAGTCCATACAGGATATTCATAAGAGTGGTTTTGCCAGCGCCGTTTTCTCCAAGAAGGCCTAATATCTCCCCTGATTTGATGCTTAGATTTAAATTTTTATTGGCAAAAATGCCTTGAAATGATTTTGATATATTTTTCATTTCAAGGTTTTTAATTTTTCTCATGATATTCCTGATGATTTGTTTCTAAAAAGAATTTACCCGAAACTCTTTGTAATTGTTTTATGAATAAAGAGTTTCGGGTTTTAGTAAAAATATCTGGCTCTGATTATTTTGGAATTGAGCCTTCTACATTGTCAACATAATACATAATGGATAAAAGCTCATTTTTTGTGGCTCTTGTTCCTTCTTTAACTCTGATTTTACCGGTGTTGTCCTTTATTGGACCTTCATAGGGATCAAAAATATCAACACCTTGTTTCATTTGTTCATATCTTTTAACAACAAGGTCATAGGCAGAAATTTTGCCAAATTCTTTGGAATCAACCATTGCTTCTTTAAGATCACCAACAAATTTTTTGTTTATGATTTCTCCTGGTTGGCCACCGAGTATTGCCGCTTTTTCTTTTGCAAGCCACCACACATCTTTATTATTCCATGTGCCATCTTTAATGCTTTGAAGGATTTTTACATACATGCCCCCCCAATCCATTAACTGGCCGGATACAACAGAATCTTTACCATAAGGTTGCATCGCACTGTAATGGCTGAAAGTATAAACCTGCTTACCTTTTTCAGAGTGTTCCTGTCCCACTTCAATAACAGCAGGTGTATCTTCAGTAAATGCAAGGGCGTCGCAACCTTCTGCAATAAGAGCTTCTGCTGCTTCTTTTGCTTTATCCGGGCCATACCATGCATAGGTCCATCTCACATGGACTTTGGCATCTGGGTTTACAGCCTTTAATCCCAGTGCATAGGCGTTGATGTGGCGAATGAGCTCAGGGATCGGGAAGGCGGCAACATAACCAATTTTGTTTGTTTTTGTAAGGGCACCGGCCATTATTCCATTTAAGTAATACATCTGGTAAAGGTCACCAAAATAAGTTCCGACATTTTCTGATCGTTTAAACCCTGAGCAATGCATGAATTTTTTATTCGGGTATTTTTTACCCGCAGCAATTGTATCATTCATATATCCAAAGCTTGTTGTGAAGACAACATCACATTTTTGTTGCAGGATAAGCCTGTCAATGATTCTTGCACTGTCAGCTTCGCCAACAGATTCAACAAAAACTGTTTCAAGCCATGGAAGCTGTTTTTCGGCAAACAGTTTTCCTTCGTTGTGGGCATGGGTAAATCCGTAATCACCTATTGGGCCGACATATACAAATCCGGCTTTCAATTTATCACCTGCAATTCCATTGCCAGATAGAAGCAGTAAACAGAAAAGCATAACAATCAAATGTTTAAAATATTTCATCTCTAATTCTCCTTGTTAATATTATTATTATTAAAAATAGACATAATACGAATTTCTGATTTTATAGTCAATAATATTAATACGACTAATTTATTTTTATCGACATAACTCATGAATTGTGATTAAATATTTCTTTTGTAATCTTTAATTGCATGGAGAGTGAAAAATGGGCCAAATGACAGGGCTGCTTGACAAAGCAGATATTTTCAAATCTTGTGATCCTACAATTAAGGAGAAGCTTGAGAAGATTGCTGAGAAAAGAGTTATATACGAAGGTGAAGATCTTGCTATTGAAGGCCAAGAGTCTCTTTTCTTTTTTCTTCTTATTTCGGGCAGAATAATGGTATCTACCAAGGAAGGAAAGGCTGCAGTTCTACAGAACCCGGGAGATTTTGCAGGTTTTGAGCTTTTTTCTACCCAGGAAAAGTACATATCAAATGTAAAATCAATAAAAGAGGGGGAAGCCTTTTTTATAAACCGGCATAAGTTTATTGAGGTGATTCAGGAAGATCCGCTTATGGCCGAGGATTTTATGAAAGAATGTGAAGCCTACATTTCAAGAACAGCTCCTTTTGTTGATAGACTTGATGGCTCTGGAGTGAAATCAATTAATTAAAGGAGGGGAACATTGTACGGACTTGATGCAATCTCTGCAAATAACGGGTGGTCAATAGCTGCTGTTGGGATTATTATTGTCTTTTCAGGGCTTGTAATACTTGCTTTTGTAATTTCACAATTACATAAAGTCCTGGCTTTTATTGAGAACCCTGACAGGTTTGGATTTTTATCCCGGAAAAAAAGCATTGATGAAACCAAAGAATCTGCCCTGCCTGTTTTGACTAAAAAGCAGAAAGAACCGGCAAGACAACTTTGTCTTATCCTTGATACTATGGAAGATCATTTTCCATTACCAAAACTGATACGCATGGCAGAAGTAAGCGGGCTTGATCAACCCTATGAAAACCTTAACAATCTTCTTGATACAGGCATTATAGAGCCTGATTCAGACGGCTTCTTCCTTTTAAATAAAGATCGTTTCAAGAAGATGGTATCCTAAAATTACAATGGTTTTAGTTTAAAAAAATAGCTTAGAATCAAAGATAATGTAGAAGGGAATGTCCATGGAGCATTTATTTTTCGAATTTTTTCAGAATACTGGTTTTTATTTATGCGACTACCGCAATATAATAATGATATTGATTGGTTTTATATTTATCTATCTTGGAATTGTAAAAGATTATGAACCTTTGCTGCTTGTTCCCATAGGTTTTGGCATGCTTGTTGGGAATATTCCTATCTTTAAAGGCTTAGGCCTTGGTATTTATGAATCTAATAGTGTGCTTCATTATCTTTATTTTGGGGTTACTCAGGGTATATACCCGCCTCTTATATTCCTGGGGATCGGAGCAATGACTGATTTCTCTACTTTGCTTGCAAGGCCGATTTTAATGCTCCTTGGAGCAGCCGCCCAAACAGGTGTATTCCTGACATTTCTGGGTGCCCTTGCTTTGGGTTTTGATCCTAAAGAAGCAGCCTCCATTGGTATTATCGGTGGTGCAGATGGGCCAACCGCAATCTTTTTAACGGCAAAACTGGCTCCCGAGCTGATTGGACCCATTGCTGTTGCGGCTTATTCTTATATGGCACTTGTTCCTGTAATTCAGCCTCCCATTATGCGCTTGCTGACAACACGAAAAGAACGCCTTATAAGAATGGAAGAACCTCGTTTGGTTGGCAAGAAAGAAAAAATAATTTTTCCTATTATTGCTTTTTTACTCTGCTGTTTTTTGGCACCCGCAGCTTTACCACTTCTTGGAATGCTTTGCTTTGGAAATCTTTTAAAAGAGGCAGTTGTAACTGAGCGACTCGCCCAGACAGCAAGAACTTCTCTGATTGATATAGCCACCATCCTTCTTGGTTTAACCGTTGGTGCAAGTACCCAGGGTGATGTCTTTTTAACTCAGGACTCCATTAAAATCTTTGTTCTGGGAGCTCTGTCCTTTGCTGTGGCCACTGCAGCAGGTTTGATCTTTGCAAAAATAATGAATATTTTTTTGAAAACCAAAATCAATCCTCTGCTTGGTGCAGCAGGGGTGTCAGCTGTCCCTGATTCCGCAAGAGTGGTGCAGATGGTCGGCCAGAAAGAAGATCCGTCAAATTTCCTTTTAATGCATGCCATGGCACCAAATGTTTCTGGAGTTATCGGTTCTGCTGTTGCAGCAGGTATTCTGTGGAGCTTTATGGCTTAGGTTTAATTTTTACATCATAGGAAAGCGTCTCTATTTTCTCCAGTTCATAGGCACAATTTCCCAAGCCAAGGCTCTGGGCATACTCAAGTTGATATTGCCAGTCAACATTGGGGTAGAGCCCCTTGATTTTGTCCTCACCCTTATGCATATTACATTGTAATATGGTTCCCGGTAGAGCTTCTTCATTATTAACAAGATCTGCTGAAGCCTGATCAATTGCCACAGGATCTGTGGACGCAAGAATACCGATATCTTTTACAATGGGATAGTCATTGTATGGAAGACAGTCACATGTAGGGCTTACATCAGCAACGATATTGATGAAAAAACTCTTCTTTTTTTTGTTCTTCAGCACTCCTTCGGTGTATTCCATCATCTTTTCAAAGAATAATGGGATATCCTGGCTCCATCTTATCTGTATCGCTTCATTCGGGCAGCGAATGATACATTCACCACACCCGATGCATTTTTCTGAATCTATGAAAGCTTTTTTGTCCACAAGTTTAATTGCTGTGACAGGGCAATGATTTATACATTCTGAGCATGCGATGCAACTCTTTTTTTTAACTTTAGGGCTCACGTTTGCATGTTGTACCATTTTCCCTTTTCTTGATGCACAGCCCATTCCAAGGTTTTTTAGTGTACCTCCAAAACCTGCTAGCTCATGACCTTTAAAATGAGCAATGGAAATAAGCGCATCAGCATTGACTATTTCAGACCCTATATATACGTGGGAACAGTTTTTGCGGTTGATTTTGATTTTTGTTTCTGAGTTTCCTCTTAATCCATCAGCTATAACAAGAGGAGTTGCCGCCATGCTTGAATAGGAAAAACCATTGTCAATGGCGGTTTTTATATGGGATATCGCATCGCTTCTGGATCCTGCATAAAGTGTATTTGCATCAGTTAAGAAAGGAGTTGCACCGGCAGCTTGAATGCATTTTATGATTTTCCTGATATATGGAGGTCTGATAAATGCAGTGTTGCCTTTTTCACCAAAATGAATTTTAACCGCAGTAAGATCATTTTTGCTGAGCACATTTTTTATTCCAGCAATTTCACATAATCTGGCAAGTTTTTCAACAAGGCTTTCCTTTGAAGTTGCTCGAAAATCTATAAAATACACTTTGGATGTCATTTTTACTCCTTAACTTTTAGTTTCAATATTTTAATATTATGATCAAAATTCATATTAAAGTCAAACAAGTGGAAAATGTTTTTATTGACTTTGCCTGAGAATAAATTTAGCATGCATTGATTTGGTATTGATCAATTCAGGGTATCCTATTATTTAAAATGAGTAGACAAAGAGAGGTATTTATTGAATTCAGGTGAAATATTTGAGGCGTTAAGAAATAAAATAATACATCTTGAACTTGAGCCGGAAAAAGTTTTAAATTTAAGTGAGCTTGCTGAAGAATTCGGAGTGAGCAGAACTCCCATTAAAGAGGTCTTAATCCTGTTGCAGGCCGAAGAATGGATAATGAGGCACGGCTCGCATTTTATTGTTACTCCTTTAAGTTTGGAACGTATACGAGAAGTAACAGAAATTCGTATGGTGCTGGAAGTACAGGCAAATGTCTGGGCAATGAAGCGTATTACGCCATCAGAATTACAAAAATTAAAAGAGTTGGAAAGTAAAATCCCTAACTTTGATGGTGATTGCAATAATCAGGATATTGTGGATTTTGATTTTAAGATTCATCATTATATATTTAAGATTTCAAAAAATGCCCATCTCACAAGGCTCCTGGAAAAATTATTGTGCCACTACCTTCGTTTCTGGCTCTCAATTCCTCGCCAGATAGATATCAAGAGCTTTTTTATAGAAGTTTGTGAACTGATAAAGGCTATTGAGAATCAAGATGAAGCTCTGGTTAAAGAATGCACCACTGAGCATATCAGAAGGTCTGTTGCAGAGATTATGGGAACAGCCTGATAAGTTTTGTCTGATTTTTATTTGACATTTCATAACTAACACTTAGAATTTGACCATCGTTATTCTAATACAAAGGAGAGAAATATGTCTGAGTTAACAGCTATTTTTAAAACCAATAAAGGATCTATCAACATAAAGTTATTTGCTGACAAGACTCCTGTTACATGTGCGAATTTTATTAATCTTGCCAAACGAGATTACTATAGCGGCCTTAATTTTCATCGCGTTATAGCTGATTTCATGGTTCAAGGCGGTTGCCCTCAAGGGAATGGAATGGGAGGGCCCGGATATGAATTTAAAGACGAGTTTGACAAAGATCTGAAACATGACAGACCAGGTGTTCTTTCCATGGCAAATGCCGGGCCTGCAACAAATGGGAGTCAGTTTTTTATTACCCATGGTCCGACTCCTCATTTGGATGGAGTGCACACAGTCTTTGGAGTGGTTAACAGTGATGAAGACCAGAAGGTTGTTGACAGTATTGCTCAGGGTGATGTCATTGAAAGCATTTCCATAGAAGGTGACGCCGGAGAACTGTTTGAAACTGCCAAGACTGAATTGGATGATTGGAATAAAACTTTAAGTACAAAATTTCCGAAACTTCCAAAGTAATAAAATAACTCAATAAGATACATAAGAAGGCCGGGTTTAGAAATAAATCCGGCCTTTTTTATTGGTTGTGTGCAATAAATGGAAATTGTTCCATATTCTTAAATAAACTTGACATAAATTCATTGTAGATTTACTATAAATTCAAGTATGATTTATATGTGATTGATTATAGACCTGCCGGATTTTTATTTTAAAGCAAGGAGTTTATTATGAGTGATCTTATCTATCTTGATAATGGTGCAACATCTTTTCCAAAACCTGAAGAAGTATACTCATACATGGATCATTTTTATAGGAACAACGGGGTTAGCCCCGGAAGGTCCGGGTATGATCTTGCCATTGAGGCAGGCAATGTTATTGATGACACTAGGAAAATGCTTGCTGGTTTTTTTAACGGGAAAGATCACAAGAGGCTTATTTTCTCACTAAACTCTACTGACGCGCTCAATCTTGCCATATCAGGTATTCTGGAACCGGGAGACCATGCAATTACCACAACTCTTGAACATAATTCTGTTTTAAGACCACTTTATCATATGTCATATTACAACAATGTTGAAGTTGATTATATTCCTTTTGATAAAAAAGGCTTTGTTAATCCAGATGATTTTAAGGCAAAGATTAAAAAAAATACAAAACTTATCGTGTTAAATCATGCGTCTAATGTTCTTGGAACAATACAGCCTGCCAAAGAAATTGGAAAAATTTGTAAGGAGCATGGCATTATTTTTCTTATTGATGCTTCCCAGACAGCAGGTAAAATTTCAGTTGATACTAAAGATCTGAATGCAGATGTTATTGCTTTTACAGGGCATAAATCGCTTTTAGGGCCTGTTGGAGTTGGCGGTTTATATGTTAAGGATCATGTTGAGATTAAGCATACACGTGCAGGTGGTACAGGGGTAAAATCAGCAGTAAGGCACCATCTTGATGAATATCCTTACAGACTGGAATATGGAACCATGAATGTTCTCGGAATAGCAGGCTTATATGCCGGGATTAAATGGCTTTTAGATAAAGGTGTGGATAAGATTCATGCAGATGAAATGGAGTTGACTCATCAGTTTGTGCATGGCCTGAATAAGATAAACAATATCATTACATATTGCACAGATGACCTGAATAATCATATCGGTGTCGTCAGTTTTAATATCAAGGGGCTTGAATCTGTGAATACTGGAACCATTTTAGATGGCGAATATAATATTGCATGCCGGGCAGGCCTGCAATGTGCTCCTTTAGTCCACGAACAAATTGGTACTGATAAAATCCATGGCACTGTGAGAGTGGGATTTGGCCCTTTTAATACAGTAAATCATGTTGAAAAAGCCTTGAAAGCCATTCAGGAAATTGCTGAAACATATGTATAATTAGGTGTCTGTGAGGGTTTTACTCTTGACTTGCTTTAGTTAATAAAGTAAAAAAAACTATTAAGCACAAATACGTATAAATGAGTTACGAGGAAAACAATGTTAGATGTACCAAGAACCACTGATACTGTTTTAATGGTAAGGCCTTATGATTTTGGGTTTAATGAAGAAACCGGTCAAGATAACCAATTTCAGCAAAAGCTTCCTGCCTCGGAGATGGAGGTTAACAGGAAAGCCAATGTTGAATTCCAAAACATGGTTGACCTGCTGCGTAAAGAAGGTGTGAAGGTTTTAATTTTAGAAAAACCAGACAAACCCTATTCAAAAGCACCGGATGCTATTTTCCCTAATAATTGGTTTTCCACTGAACATGATGGCACCATACTTGTTTATCCTATGGCCGCCCAAAACAGGCGTTTTGAAAAAAGGCCTGCGGATGTTGAAAAATTATTAAAAGTAAGCGGGTATAAAATACGTAATATTATCAATGTGGGCCACCTATATGAGACTGATAGTTTTCTTGAAGGAACCGGAAGCATGATTATAGACCATGCTGCTGAGATTGTATATGCTGCAAGATCGAAAAGATGCAGTGATGAACAATTTGATAATTTTATCCGGCTCAGATTTTACAAAGAGGGGATTTTATTTGATACAAAAAGTTCATCAGGACATCCTATTTACCATACAAACGTTATGATGGGTTTGGGAGAAAAATTTGCTGTTGTATGCCTTGAATGTATTAGCAATGAAGCTGATAGAGAAAGGGTTTACAGCTCTTTAAATAAATTTTTTGATGTTGTTGAAATATCAATGGAGCAAATGGAAAAACATTTTTGTGGTAATATTCTTCAGGTGAATTCTGGGGAAGGTGAGCCCTTGATTGTTATGTCAAAAACAGCATTTGCAGGATATTTACAACCCCAGATTCAAAAACTTGAACAATATGGTAAAATTTTACCTGTTGATCTTGACACCATTGAGGCTGTCGGTGGCGGAAGCGCTCGCTGTATGATGGCCGAAATATTTTCTGAAAAGGTATAAAAGTAGTTTAAGAATGTTATTTTTCCTTCCACCAATTATTAAAGGGTGTTGTGTCTTCTCCCTATACACTGTCAATACCATTCTTTTGTGCCTGCTTCTTTTTTTTGTAGCGGGTGTAAAATTTATTATCCGCACCCAAAAAGCTTCTGATTTGTGTACTAAAATTCTTATATTCATTGCCACAGCATGGATAAGTATCAATTCATTAGTTATTCGTTTATTTAACAGAATTGAATTTGATGTCCGTGGATTAGATAAACTTGAAAAGAGACAATGGTATCTTGTGCTTTCCAATCATCAATCCTGGGTTGATATTCTTGTCCTGCAAAAAGTATTAAACCGGAAAATTCCCATGTTGAAATTCTTTTTAAAAAAAGAACTTATATGGGTCCCTTTCTTAGGAATTGCATGGTGGGCGCTTGATTTTCCTTTTATGAAACGATATTCAAAGAAATTTATCAGGAAACATCCCCATCTCAAAGGTAAAGATTTTGAGAAAACCAGAAAAGCATGCGAGAAATTCATAAGAACCCCGGTTTCAGTTATGAATTTTGTCGAAGGCACAAGGTTTACAAAAGCAAAAAAGTCTGCTGGGAATGGGAAGTATGAGAACCTGCTTCAGCCAAAAGCAGGCGGTGTCGCATTTGTGCTTGGTTCCATGAATAAGTCACTTCATAAAATTATTGATGTTACAATAGTGTATCCCGGTAAAATACCAAGTTTCTGGGAGTTTATTTCCGGGAAAACCAGTAAAATAATAGTTGATCTTTCCATTCTACCCATCAATGATTCCCTGGCAGGTGATTTTTTTAATGATAAGGTGTTTAAAGATAATTTTTGCAGCTGGTTGAACACTCTATGGGAGGAAAAGGATCACAAAATTGGATCCATATTAAAAGAAAGTGGCGATTTTGAATAAAGTTCTGTTGTTTTAAGTGATCTTCATCTCATATTGGTGTCTTCTTTTGTTATCTCCGTCTTGTTTATACATTAGCTCCTTTATTTTAGTATTGATCAATTTGTCTTTTATCTGTTTTTCTGAATATTTGCCCTGCACAACAGTTCCCGGGAAAGTTACCCCTGTTATGTGAATAGTCGTATCGCCAGGGTTAGCATCATTCCATTCGGATAAGCGTTTTCTTTCTTGTCTGAGGTCATCCATTTTTTGTTTGACCTCAGCAAGTGATTCTTCAGAATTTTTGAGTTCTTTTTCTAAACTTTTTAGGAGATCAAAGCAGGATTTAAGTTCTTTATTTATTTTAAGTTCGTCATCTTTAAGAGATTTAAATGTATTCTTTAGCTTGGAAAGATCGCCTTCTCCTTTTTTGTTTGCAATAACAGAGTCTATCTTAGATTGAATTTTTTTAAGGTTTATCTGGGATTTTTCTAGAAGGCTGGCAAGTTGAGTTGCTGTCTTTTGGCGGTCTTTATTTTTATCAATGAGCTTCTCTTGTTTTTTTATTTTTTTCTTTTTTTCTTTTGCAAGCAGGCTGATTTTATTCTTAATAGTTAAAAGCTCTTTATTAACAAAGATATCGTGGCCTGTTTTGATAAGGCTGGGTTCAGATAGCTCTGTTCCTAATTGCTTCGCAAAAACGCCCATTTTCGCAGTTATTTTACATGAGATAATTTTCCCTTCCCTGGCGACTAATGCGCCACTGGTTTCAATTTTAGCGTCAACAATCTCTTTTGTTATATAGATATTACCCAGGCATGCAATTTCTGAATTGCGGACAAATTTAGTGTAAACATTACCTTTGGCATAAATTTTAGCTTCGTTAATTCCATTTTTGATATTCAAATTTCCTTCAGCATGAATAATACCGCCTGCAACTTCATAGGCTTTGATATCATTACCCTCTACTTCAAACCCGTCTTTAATACACCCTTTTATTGTTATATTGCCATCGTATTTTATGTGACCTGTCTGGTAATTGACATCTCCGGTTGTGATGTATTCTTTATTCACGACAATAAGGTCGGCCCAGGTCAGTTTTGGATAACCATTAACAGAAGCGATTGCCTTAAGGCCATCTTCGGAAACTTTTACTCCCTGTCCAAATCGTAATTTTACATCCTGAGCTTTATTAATCGCAAGCTCATGGCCTAAAACAGTTTTCCCATTCAGAGATTCCTTAAGCGGTATTTTTTCTGCCAGAACAGTACCGTCCTCCACCTGAGGAATTACCCCCCGGTCCTTAAAATCAATTCTTCCACTGGCACTAACCCCTCCGGCTTTCAAATGGTCTGTGTCGAAAAAATATTCAACTTTTGCATTCTCTCCCTGGATAGGGCTGATACCCTGGGCTGCAATAAATCCTTTTTCTTTGAATCCTTTTGACTTTATAAAGCCTAAGAAAAGGTCATTGTTTACCAATCCAAAAATAATCCCTTTTTGGATAAGAAGGTTTCTAACGTCATCAGGAGTTATATTCTCATCAAAATCCTCGGTTTTTGATATTAAAGCAGTGAGAGTGTTTTGTTTTATTTCAAGCTGTATTCCATGTTCGAGTATTTCTATTGTACTGATGTTTAATGGTTTTGGTTTTGTAGAATCACTCGGCTTTTTTTGGCCTGCCTGGCTGGTGTTGGTGTTGTTATAGCTATGCTTGATCTCTTGAACTAACCGGTTCTGCTCTTTTAAAATGAGATTTCGATGCGCTAGGGTAATGATGCCTGCTTCAACAAGCATATCACCAATAAGCCTTGGGTTTTTATTGGTTTTAAAGCTTTGGCTTTGTTCTTCTAATACAAGATCTAATACGCTTTGGGAGATAAGTCCTTTATCAATGGCAATGGTACCAAATTTAATATCTTTGTTTCTCAACTGAACGGCTTTTGTGGCTGTTATGAGTCTTTTTAAATTTTGGGGTGAAATAAGTTCATTGGAAAGGAAATGATCTTTTAATACTTCTTCCGGATCAGTCGATCCAGAACACGTAGCCATAGCTTCATCAAATTCCTGTTCTGTTATGAGAGAATTTTTTATTGCAAGTCGCCCAAGCAAGGGAGCTTTTAGGAGACCTTTGTTGCCTTTATCCATGGGGATATTTCCATTAAAAAATTAAATTATTCCAGCAATTATTCCGGCGATAATGTAATTGAATTCAATGATAAATCTAAATTTCATTCTGGATTTAATATCTTCTTTTTCAATAACTAACGTAATATATAACATTAATAAAGGAAGAATTACAAGAAAAAACCCTAAGTTGTGTATAATTCTAAGAAGAGAAGCTATAATCAGCAACATAGATATTGCAATTAGAATTTGTTTAATGATTTTAATACTTGCTTTTTCGCCAATAAGGATTGGTACAGTTTCTCGACCCGTAATTCTGTCGCCTTGCATTCCAAGTATGTCAAGTAGAGCAGTTGTCACAAAAACAAGGCCTGCAGAAAAAATAAAGGTAATAAATGCGGAAAAGGCGTTACCAGAGTTTGATATGGCAGGAAGAATTGATGTTACAACGCCCCATGCCATGGCAATCAAAACAGTCTTTGCCCCGGGGATATCTTTAATTCGCTTGATTTTTTTTATTTTTAAAAACCGGGGAATTATTTTTATGTTATAAGAAAGTCCCAAAATACTCATTATAAACAATAAGGAAAAACATGTAATGTCAGTTCTGAATGACAGAAAAAGACCTGTCGCCCCAAAAATGCAAGTTGTCAAGCCAAATGAATTATAGTGTTTTTTATACATGTTTGCTCTGTCAGGGTTATTGTATTGATCAGATTTTATTGCAAAAAGGTTATTCATAACTTGCATGGATAATATATAAAAGAATGCTATGGCTGCATGAATAGAAATATTTTCAAAATTTTGGATTTTTGAACAGGCATATGCCATGCTTCCGGCGCCGGAAGCTAACATGATATTTGTATGTAAAAGAAAGTCTCTCATCCTATAGAAAAAATGAGATATTTTATTTTTTTTCTGTAAATTTTTTTCAATCTCTCTGAATGCTTTACTTATTATCCAATTTGGAGTGGAGGCTCCGGCGGTAATCGCAACTGATTGAACTTGAGATAGAGATGACATATCAAGTTCTGAAATATCTTCTATTTGAAAGGTTTTTTTGCCTGTTTTACTTACAATTTTAAAAAGGCGTTTTGTGTTACCGCTCTCTTTACCACCAAGGACGATGATTGCATCATTTTTGTCTGCGATTTTGCGTGCTTCCATTTGCCGCTTTTCTGTGGAATTACAAATGGTGTTAAACGTTTTATAATGGGGATGATTTTTTTCTACCCATGATTTTACATCTTCAAAAAAAGTCGTGTCCTGGGTTGTTTGGGCAACAATTGCTGCCTGATCAAATGCAGGTAGGCGTTCAAGTTCTTTCATACTGGAGACAGTGTGGCCTTTATTATGGGCATATCCCATAAGCCCTTTGACTTCAGGGTGGTTTTTGTCTCCAATGATTAATATGGTGTGTCCTTGTTTTGCATATTTTTTTATAATGGATTGGACCATTACAACCCTTGGGCAGGTTGCATTGATAATTTTAAAACCAGCACTGCTTAATGCTTTTTCTTCTTTAGGCGGGATTCCATGGGCGCGTATTAAAATTGTGCCTTTATCATTGTCAGGGATCTCATTGATGGTGGTAATGCCTTTTTGTGCAAGCACTTCCAGCACCTGGGGGTTGTGGATTAAGGGGCCATATGTGTAAAGCGGGCCAGATGAATTGTTTGATGCGTCTATGGCAAGTTCAACAGCTCGGCGGACACCCATACAGAATCCGGCTGTTCGGGCAACCGTTATTTTCATGATGCTTTATTTAAAAGTTCAACAATATAATCAAATTCTTTCTGGTTTTTGAAATTAATTTCAACTTTTCCTTTTTCACCCTGTTTCATGATCCTGATTTTTGTTTTTATTTTTTGTGAAAGTTTGTCAGCAATATCAGTAAGAAATATTTTTTCCGGCGTAGTGCTTTTGACTTTCAGGTCGGAAAGATTCTTTTTTATCGTATTGATAAATCTTTCCGTCTCTCGCACAGATAGCTTTTTTGCCAAAACAAGCTGCCATACTTCTATTTGTTCATCGTCAGAACCAGCCCCTAAGATACTTCTGGCATGGCCCATTGAGATTCTTTTTTCCACTAGGCTTTTTTTTATGGGGTCAGGCAATCCTCTCAGTCGCAGTAAGTTGGCAATTGTGGACCTGTTTTTCCCAATTTTCTTTGCAACCATCTCCTGGGTATAATGAAATTCTGAGACAAGCCTTTGGTAAGCATCTGCTTCTTCCAACGGATTCAGGTCTTCCCTCTGGACGTTTTCAATTATGGCAACTTCAAGTGCCTGTTCATTTGTCAGATTTTTTACAAAAACCGGAACATGGGTAAGCTTTGCCTGTTTTGCTGCCCTAAGCCTTCTTTCACCAGCAATTAATTCATAGGACCCTTCAAAATTACGGACAAGAAGAGGTTGGATAACGCCTTGTTCAATGATTGAGTTTTTAAGTTTTTCTAGTTCTTCGTCGGAAAAAGTAATACGTGGCTGATATCTATTGGGCTTAATGTCATCAATCGGGCACTGAAAGAGTGTATCTGTGGAGTAATTTCCTGCTCCTTCAATGTCAGGGATGAGAGAGGCAACTCCCCGTCCAAGTCCTGTTTTCTTTTGTTTTTTCATGGCCGTTTAAGAAGCTCCCTTGCAAATGATTGATAAGATTTTGATCCAACAGAAGATTTATCATAAAAAATTATTGGCATACCATAGCTTGGTGCCTCCCCAAGCTTAATATTACGTGGTATTTTTGTTTTAAAAATCATTTCTTTAAAGTATTTTTCAGCTTCTTCGACAACATTTTTTGAAAGGTTTGTTCTGCTGTCATACATTGTAAACAGAATACCTTTAATCTTTAGCCCTGAATTAACAGAAGACTTTATTCTTTTCACTGTGTCAAGGAGCTGGCTTAATCCTTCCAGGGCAAAGAATTCACTTTGCAGAGGGACGACTATTGAGGTGGAAGCACAAAGCGCATTTAAGGTTAAAAGGCTTAGAGAAGGCGGACAATCAATAATGATATAGTCAAAATCATCTTTTATTTCTGCCAGAATATCCCTTAAAATCTTTTCCCTGCCATCTTTTGAAATCATCTCTATTTCAAAACCAATAAGGTCAACATTGGCAGGAAGAATCTTCAGTTTAGACTGTTCTGTCGGCAAAATAATGTCATTGATGTCAGCTTGTCCAATAAGAGCATCATACATGGAAGCTTTCAGGGAAGGTTTATCAATGCCCAGGCTTGTTGTCGTATTTGCCTGGGGGTCACAGTCAACAAGCAGGGTCCTTTTCCCAAACTCAGCCAGTGCTGCAGATAAGTTCACGGCTGTGGTTGTTTTCCCTACCCCACCTTTTTGATTTGCTAAGCTGATTATTTCAGTCATAATTCATTTTCAATATCATAGTTTAAAAACCAGAGCAATTTCTTTTACTTTTTTTAAATGGCTTTTTATTGAGAAAAATTAAAACCCGGTACAGAGCAAGCCTGTCCGGGTTTTAATTTATTATAAAAAAAAATTATTTTATTTTCTATAATTCTGTTTCCGGATGAAAAACATCAACACCCTTTAAATCATCTCCAAGGTATTCACGTTCATTTGGTCCTAAGATACCAAGAGATAAGCAGAGCAATGTCCACATATGAACCACAGGATAGTTGCTGCCATAATGTTCGCTTAATTCATGTATCTGCGCATGACAGTTATGGCAAGCTGCAATGCAATAATCAGCACCAGTCGCTTTTATCTGGTTATCTTTAATTTTTCCATATTCAAGTCTCTCATCTTTGAATCCTGACTGTAGGAATCCACCACCGCCACCACAACAGAAGTTGTTAGACTTGTTTGGTGTCATGTCAACAAAATTTTCTTCACCAACAACTGATTTTACAACAAATCTTAAATCATCAGCAATTGCATCACCATATGATTTACGGACTATCTGGCAAGGATCCTGAACAGTAAATTTGATTTTTAAATCTTTGTTCCAGTCTGAGCTTGGTTTAAGCTTTCCTTCTCTTATCCATTTTGCGTAATATTCATAAATGTTTTTGATTTCAACTTTATGGTCAATGTTAAATTTTTTCTGTCCTGCCAGGACAGAGAATGTAACGTGCCCTCACTCGGTGTTGAGGTAGGTTTTGCACTTGAGTTTATCTGCTTGATTTAATGTCGTTGTGGCAAGATGTTTCCATGCATCATCATCAGCAAGAAACAGGCAATAATTTTCTCCACCCCATCCTTTGCTTCCATAAGTCCAGCTTACACCGGCTTTATGAAGAATTTTCCAGAGAGGAACCATTTCATCAGGCTCTGTAACAGGCTCTCTTGAATTTTGATTTAGAAAAAATTCAGCACCTTCTTTATCAATGGGAGCTTCCATGTCTGCAAACTCAGGCTGTGCTTCCTGGTATTCTTCCAAAACATCACCAACAACAAATATAAAGTCATCAGGCGGTGTGCCCATGGCACTTCCTGAGTCATTTGTCAAAGCAGCGTCACATGAGCCGAGAATACCTTTTGGCCTTGTTTCCCGTGGCCATGATTGCCTTGCATAATATACAAGCTGAGGAATATTTATTTCCATTGGGCATACATAGACACATCTTTGGCACATTGTGCACATCCATGTCCATTCAGAGCTTAGAATTTCCTCATCCATTCCAAGAGCTGCCATGCGTAAAAATTTCCTTGGATCCATATCTGCAAGCCCGGTTGCAGGACAACCAGATGCACATGCGCCACAAGTAAGGCATGCATTCAGGTTTCCGCCGTCAGGCAGAAGTTCCATAACTTTGTCTTTGAAGACACTTTTCCTGTCCCCACCAATTTTAATAGCTGCTTCACTCATGCTATTTTTTCCTCCATTTATAAAATAAAAAATTATATTAAATTTTAGTTAAACATAATAATGCTTATAAATACTATTTTTACCCCTATTTATTTCTCGTATTATAGCTTTTATGTCAATAGATTTTTTGAAAAAAGAGGGTTTGACAAACTTTTTGTTTGCACTAATCTTTCATAAAATATAATGGTATCTGTAAAATAATGAAAAATCAAAAATATAAAAAAGATAATCTTGAGATCAAATTCTTACCTGATCTGCCGATTACGTCTAAAAAAGATGAAATTATTGAAAAAGTCCTAAATAACAGTGTTGTTATAATTTCAGGTGAGACAGGCTCGGGAAAAACAACTCAGATACCAAAGTTTCTTTTAAAGGCAGGGCTTGGCCAGAAAGGAATTATCGGATGTACGCAGCCCAGAAGAATTGCTGCGATTAGTGTGGCTAAAAGAATAGCTGAGGAGCTTGGCCAGAAGGTAGGAGAAGTAGTTGGCTATAAGATCAGGTTTGATGATAAATCGACAAGGTACAGCTCTATTAAAATTATGACTGACGGTATCCTGCTTGCCGAAACTCAAAAAGACAGATTTTTGAATCAATATGAGGCGATTATTGTTGATGAAGCTCATGAAAGAAGTTTAAATATTGATTTTACCCTGGGGATTTTGAGAAACCTGATAAATAAAAGAAAAGATTTAAAACTGATAATCACATCTGCAACCATAGATACAGAAAAATTTTCCAAGGCATTTAACAATGCCCCTGTTATTGAAGTTTCCGGAAGAATGTTTCCTGTTGAGGTAAGATATATGGATGTGAACCGGGAATCAGGCTCGGAAAATTTAGATGGTTCAAGAGCAGAGAATGATGACTTGGAATATATTGAAGCTGCTGCTGATGCGGTTGACTCCATTATTGCAGAGAACTCAGGTGGAGATATCCTTATATTTATGCCAACAGAACAGGACATTGGAGAGACAATTGATCTGATAAGAGCCAGGCAGAGGGAGAATCAAATGCTTCTAGTTCTGCCGCTTTTTGCAAGGCTTGCATCCAAAGATCAGCAAAGGATTTTCTCAAGTAGTCCCTTAAGAAAAATTATTGTTTCTACAAATGTTGCAGAAACATCCCTTACCATTCCTGGGATTAAATTTGTTATTGACACTGGCCTTGCCAGAATACCCAGTTACTCACCCAGAACAAGGACCACATCACTTCCTGTAAAAAAGATTTCCCAGAGTAGTGCAAATCAGCGAATGGGAAGGTGTGGGCGGGTTGAAAATGGGATATGCATAAGGCTGTTTGATAAAGAAGACTTTAATGCAAGACCATTTTTTACATCCCCGGAAATTGTCAGGAGTAATCTTGCCGAAGTTATTCTAAGAATGATTTCATTGAAATTAGGAGATGTATCTTTATTCCCCTTTATTGATGCACCTTCCAGTAAAAGCATTAAGGACGGTTTCAGTACTTTATTTGAGCTTGGTGCAATAAAAGAGAAAATAATTAAAAAATTTAAGAAGGATCATAAGGTATACGATCTTACAAAAATTGGGAGAATAATGGCGCGTATCCCTATTGATCCAAAGCTTTCAAGAGTATTAATAGAAGCTGATCGTCGAGGATGCCTTAAAGAATCAATAATTATAACATCAGCACTTGCCTTGGCAGACCCGAGGCAGCGGCCCAGAGAAAAGATGCAATTGGCAGATCAGATGCATGCTCAGTTTAATGACTCCAGTTCAGATTTTTTATCGTATTTGAAAATATGGGAGGCGTATAAAAAAGCGCAAAAAAAATTAAAGTCCAGATCAAAATTAAGAAAATTTTGTAATGATAATTTCCTTTCTCAGCGACGGTTGAGAGAATGGGAAGACATTAACAGGCAGATTAGAAAAATTCTGTCAGAAAATTCCATTGTCGGGAAAAAAGTAACATTCAACACAGGGACTAAAGGGCTTAAATCAAGGGATAATGACATTGGCGGTGATCTTTATACTGCTATTCATAAATCCTTTCTTACCGGTTATCTTACAAACGTCGCACATAAAAAAGAAAAATATATTTTCAGCGCGGCAAAAGGCCAACAAGTCATGATCTTTCCGGGCTCATGTCTTTTTAAAAATTCAAATACCTGGATTATGGCTGCTCAGTTTGTTCAGACAAGCCAACTTTTTGCCAGAACAATTGCAAATATTGACCCGGCCTGGGTTGAAGAAATAGGGAAAGACCTTTGTACTTATACGTGGTCATCACCGCACTATGCAAAAAAACGAGGGGAAGTGGTTGCAAAAGAACAGGTCTCTCTTTTTGGCTTAATCCTTGTGGGGGAAAGATTGGTTTCCTATGGCAGGGTGAATCCCCTAGAAGCAGGTGACATATTTATTCGAAAGGCTCTTGTAGAAGATGAAATAGACAGGCAATTTGGTTTTATGGTGCATAATAATACCTTGATTGAAAAAGTACAGGCTCTGGAAGACAAGACACGGAAAAAAGGGATTATTGTTTCTGAAGATGACATTTTTGATTTTTATAAAAAAAGACTGAAAAGAGATTTCTTTAATATCAAAACATTTTCAAGCTATATCAAAGGCATAGACGATACTTTTTTAAGGCTAACAGAAGATGACCTGATTAAAGAAAATGTTGGGGATGAAGAACTTTCAAGGTTTCCTGATACACTGGAAATGGGTAGTGGTAAATTCAAGCTTGAGTATGCCTTTTCCCCGGGATCGGAAAATGATGGAGTTACTGTTAAAGTACCTGCTGTCTCAGCACCTTCAATATCTCCCCACGCAATTGATAAACTTGTACCAGGGCTGTTTGAGAAAAAAATAGCAAGTCTGATAAAAAACCTTCCCAAAAAATACAGAACAAAGCTTGTCCCGGTTTCAGAAAAAGCTGCAATTATAGCGCAACAATTGCCTGGGCATGATAAACCTCTTTTTACTCTTCTAAGTAATTTCGTTAAAGATAAGTTTAATCTTGATATCCCGGCATCTCAGTGGTCAGATAAAAATCTTGATCAGCATCTTAAAATGCGTATTTCCATCAGGGATGAAAAAGATAAAGAGATCGCCGTTTCCCGGGATAACTCCCTTGTACGCAGGTTTCAAAAACATTCTTCTGCTAAAGGTGCTTTTGAGAAAGCAAAAGCAGAGTATGAAAGAGAGGATATTTTATCATGGGATTTTGGAGAACTTGGACACGCTCTGGAAATCAAAGAAGATAATGGTATTGTTTTCAATGTGTTTTTAGGCCTTGCAAGGGAGGGTGATAAAATATCCTTGCGTATTTATCAATCAGAAAAGCTTTTTATGGAGGATCATAAGAAAGGGGTCAGTGCTCTATATATTAAATCTTATGCAGAGCAATTTAAGTCTCTTAAGAAAGATATAAGGAATTCAACACTTATCAAAAAGCACGTTGGCTTTTTCAAAAATATCAGGGAATTTCAGGATAGCCTTTTTGAGGCAATAACAAGAGAGTACTTTTTTAAAGATATTCGGAACGAAAGAGAATTCTCAAATCATGCCGGGGCAGTTTTTCCTCAATTGTACAATAAAACTATGGAATTTCTGAAGGTTTTAGATATTATGTTCTGTGATTTTGGAGAGACTGATATCTATTTAAAAAGCCTTAGTCTCAAGGCCGGTAAAAGAGTCAAAGCAAAGGATTTGATTCATAAATTGTATAGTGATCTCAATAGCATTGTACCCAAAAATTTTCTTGAACTATATAACATTGACAGAATCAGGCATTTTTATAGATATGTTAAAGGAATCAGATCAAGGGCGGAAAGGGCTTTTGGTGATCCTTTGAAAGATAGTAAAAAGGCTCAGCCTGTGGAGAAATTTTCAAAGTACCTCAATACATTGCTTGAAAACTTATCACCTGAGACATCCATGGAAAAAACAGAGAAAATTGAAGAACTCTTCTGGATGCTGGAAGAATATAAAATTTCCGTTTTTGCTCAGGAGGTAAAAGTTGTTGGTAAAATATCTGCAAAAAAAATAGAAAATTTTGTGAGTCAAATTTCCAGAATGGTATAATGAATTTTATCTTGACAAGAGGGCGGTTTTCCTTCAATGTATAAGTAAGTATTAAAAGAAGGAAAACGAATAGCCTGCTTGTTGCTTTTGATGTGTTTTCCTTCTTTGAGTAATTTTTTCTAAAAAGAAGGAAAATTGTATGATCCTTAAAGAGCTCTCTGATAATCAGTCAAAGTATTTTATTGATACAATACAGGTGTATGATGCGTATAGGGACGCATTCGAGAAAAATCGCTCCTATCGCGGTGGTATGCACTGGAAAAAATCAAAGGGCAGGGAGTACCTTTTCAGGAGTAAGGATCGTTATGGAAATGGGAAAAGCCTTGGCCCAAGATCAGGCGATACAGAATTGATTTTACAGGAATTTCAGAAAAATAAAAATCAGGTTTCCAAGCAGTTTTCTGACTTGAAAAACAGATTAAAAGAGCAGTCACGGTTTTGTAAGGCTGCTAAGATTCAGCGTGTTCCCCGGGTGGTAACAAAACTGTTATGGCTATTCGAGGAGCAGAATATTCTTGGGCGCAATCTGATGGTGATAGGAACAAATGCTTTATATGCATATGAAGCGGCTGCCGGGGTATTCTTTGAACAGGGAATCATGGCGACTTCTGATATGGACATTCTAGGGGACACACGTACAAAGTTGGTGTTGATACCCAGAGATCAATTGCCCAAAACAGATTTTATGGATCTTCTGCGCAAAGCAGATAAGTCCTTTGAAATGATGGGCAAAAAGAGCTTTCGAGCTGTTAACAAAGATGGATACATGATCGATCTTTTAAAACCCGTTCCTTCAATGATTTTTGCGAGAGAGAAAAAACAGATAGGTGGGAAAGGTGATCTTGAAGCTGTAGAGGTTATGAATTTGCAATGGCTGTTATCTTCACCAAAATTTTCTCAAATTGTGATAGGGGATGACGGTTTTCCTGCATTAATGGTGGTGCCGGATCCAAGGGCTTTTGCTTTACATAAACTTTGGCTTAGCAGTAAAGAGGATCGTGATCCTTTGAAAAGAAGGCGTGACAAGCACCAGGGGATTGCAGTTGCTCAGTTGGTTCTGGGTTATCTCCCACAATATCTATTCCAGCAATCTGAATTGATGATGTTTCCGGCAGATATTGTAGAAAAAGCCACGGAGTCAATTCGGAAAATGCAAGTCCCTTCTGATTTTGAATAGATTATTTTATTGTTTTTTACATAAAAACTATTTCGTGCGAAATCATTAAACAGTTGATTTCGTAATCTAAAAACGATACTATAGATTCAGTTAATTAAGTTAGGTATCATATTTCCTATACTCTTTTGAATCAATGGGATACTGAATGGCAAAATACAAACACAGGGTATTGATTGTTGACGATGAGAAAAAGATTTCCAGTGCTCTGGGTAGAATATTAAAGAAAAACGGGATCGAATTTGTCAGCTGTAAAAGCGGAGAGGCAGGACTGAAAGAATTGAAAAAGCCAGATACTCTTTTTTCCCTAATAATCTCAGATCAGCTTATGCCAGGCATGACAGGAACTGAGTTTTTTACTGAAGCAAAAAAGATGAGCCCTGCCACAGTAAGAATATTGATCAGCGCATACTCTGATAACGATGTTCTGATAGATGCGATTAATAGAGGGATCATTCAGAAATTTATCCCAAAACCCTGGGAAATTGACGATTTAATTACTACTGTGAAGCAGGGTTTTCTGCGATTTAAGAACGCTTTCGAAAATGAGAAGCTGGTGCGGATGGCCAAGAAGCAGAATAAAAAGCTTTACCAGCTAGATAAAAACCTTAAAAAAAGGCTCGAAGATCATAAACAAAAAATAATAGAACTGGATAAGTCAATTGAGAAAATGAAAGATGGAATCTCAAAGATGCCTAAGCCGGGTATGAGTAAGAAACCGGCTTTAGATGTCTATTTTGAGACACTATTAAAAAAGAACAATATGCTTGAGAATAATACATTGAATTCATTGTTTTGTAGCACATTGTATGAACTCCATGGCCAGTTTAAATCTGCTACAGAAAAAAAAGGCTTTGAATTGCCTGAATTAGATTGATCGGAATGATATGGCTTCAAAAAAACATAAAATTATCTTTATAGAAAGTGACGGTGACCTTTTTGCAAAAGTTAGAGATATACTTATAGTATCTCAAGGTGCCTTGGAATGTGAGATCGAATTTCTTTCACAACCTGACTGCATGGAATTTTTTGAGCAAAAAAAAATGAGCCCGCCTTCTTTTGTGATTTGTGTGAACGATAATGACAATGTGCCTAGAGACCTTTTTCTAAAAGTTAAAGATGTATTCCCTGAAACAAGGAGAATGTTAATTGTAACATCCAGTGAACGTGATAAAATTATAGAGTCGTTGAATAATGATGAGATACATTTCTGCCTTGTTGATCCTTTTGTAGACTCTAATCTTCTAGGACATATAAAATTTGGTTTTAGCGAGTTGGAAAATGGTGATACCTGGGAATATACAAAGCGTATTGTGGATGGGCAGACTCTTAAAATGTACAATATCGCAAAAAGCTGCAAAGAAAAAGATGATAAATATCAAAAAATTATTAGTAAAAAGCAGAATGAATATAAAACGTTGAAAGCAGAGCTGGGAAAAGCCCAAGGAGATAATAGCGGGGGTATTTCTATTGATAAGTACATTTCTCTAAAAAATGATTTCTTATCAGGTGATGACTATAAAAAAGACTTTGAGAATATTGCGGATATGACCCTCAAGGTTTTTAAAAAAATTGCTGAAAAAAATACCATTGACCTAGAAACAGGTAACTATTCAGAAAGTATCATTAGGGGGAAAGAACTAGGAGAGAATTTGGGAGATAATATTAATGTAGTCAATAATATTATAGAGAATGTGCTAAGCCATAATATTCCAGTTCCAAAAGACAGTTCAGATAACTGGTCCACAATTAAACCCGACTTGGGTGAAAATGAGGAGGAAAAAGAAAATGGTTTTGATTTTTCTGATTTTCATTTAGGTGAGGATGATGCTGAAAGCATTATCGCAGAGCTTGACAATGCCCTTGAGATATCAATTGATGATTCAAAACTGAATGTACAAGTTGCGATTAAAGACAACGCATCTGATCTATTGACTGTTGAGAATATTTTTGAATACCTTAGGGCAATGGGCGTGAATTACGGGTTGATTGATGAGCAGACATTGTTAACCTGGATTGAGAATAGAGGCTCAGTTCAGAAGCTTATTGTTGCCAAAGGGAGTCCCTCTGAATTGCCTGTTGATGGGAAAGTTACATATCATTTTAACACTGATTTTATACATGCCGGTAAGGTGAAACCGGATGGGAGTATAGATTTCAGGGAAAGAGGTGCTATCCCCTTTGTGGAAGAGGATACGCTCCTTGCTGAAAAAATTCCTGCAATAATCGGGAAGCCCGGTGTTGACGTTTCAGGCGCCCAGATTGCTGTACCAGACCCCATTGATCCTATTTTTCTATCCGGTGACAATACATTTGAATCTGAAGGGGGTATGAAAATATATGCAAAGACAGGCGGGCAGCCACACCTTGATGCCATGGGCATTGTTTCTGTGGCCCCGGTTCTCAATATTAACAGCAATGTGGATTATGAGACAGGAAATGTCTCCTTTAAAGGAAGTATTATTGTAAATGGCTCGGTAAAAGCGGGCTTTAAAGTTGAGGGTACAAACTTGGTTGCTGAGCAGATAGAAGGTGCTCAAATAAACCTGACTGGTGACCTGAATGTGAGTGCCGGAATAATAAATTCTGAAATAAAAGTTCAGGGTAAAATTCAGACAAAATATATTAATAATACAAATATTGAGACCTTTGGCGATTTGTTTGTTACCACTGAGATTCTGGATTCAAAAATCGTTCTAAGCGGTAAGTTTGGTGGTAGTAAAGCCCGTATTATTGGGACTGAAATAATTGCCAAAGGTGGCGTTGAAGTAGGTCAAATTGGGACTGTAGGGTCAAAGCCGGTTAAGCTGAGAGTCGGAGTTGATGATTATGTTATAAAACTTATGCGGGAAGTCGAAAAGAAGCTCATTAAAAATAAAGAAGCAATACTCAACATTAGAAATGAAGTTGATGTTCTGCAAAAGCAAGATGAAGAATGCTTTAAGAGTGTATCAGAATCGGCTCATGTCCAAGACAGGACTCAACTAACTATGAACGGTTATAAAAAACGAATTGCTGATTTGCAGGGAGCCGGCAATGCACAAGAAACTCAAGCGTTAAAAAATGAAATCACCAAACTTGAAAAAAAAGCTGTAGATGCTGAAAAAATGGTCGAGAATGCACTGGATAGGCAGGATGAAATTGTCGAGGAAATTAAGATAAAAGAAAAAGAAATAGAAAATATAGAAGCAAAGAACATTGTTTTTGTAAATGAAGCAAAGGGCTTGAAAGAATATTCTGAAAAGAGTAATGCTTTAGCAAGAGTGATTGTGAATGGTAAGATTACGTCAGGCACAAAGATTGAAGCACAAAATTCTTCAATGACTGTTCGGAATGATGCGACAAGGTGTAGGATTGAAGAGACCAATGCCGGCGAGGATGGTAACGCAGAATACCCGGAATTGTTTTTATCAAACCTGTAACTATCTCATAAGTTTTTTCTCAAAGATTAGGATATGATAAGCATAAAAAGCACAAGAGACGCAGAAAAAATTATCCAAGTGCTTCTTGAGATATCCAGTGCGTTAAACAGTGCTGTTACACTCAACGCGCTTTATAAATCAATCCATAAATCTCTCGGCAGAATACTGAATGTCGACAATATCTATATTGCTCTTTACCATAAGGGAAAAGACTCCATATCCTTTCCCTACTATGTTGACGAAACAGATGAGAATTTTATAGAGATTTTCAAAATTTCAGAAAAACAATCCATGGTTGCAAAAGTAATCAATGAGAAAAAAGCCTTAAGGGTTACTTTTGATGATTTGCTGAAGATGGCTAAAAAAAACCCTGGAGAGATGATAGGAACGCTCTGTAAAGTCTGGATAGGTGCTCCTCTTATGATTAGAGACCATGCTATCGGAGTATTAGCCCTCCAAAGCTACTCCTCAAAAGATACCTATGATGAGAATGACCTGGATATCTTAATATCTGTCTCTGAGCAGATTGCCATGGCCATTGAGAGGAAAGCTTCTGAAGATGCTTTAAAGAAGAATGAAATCATTAATAAAGTGCTGCTTGAAGTTTCCAATGCTGTAAATACAACCCGCAATATGAAACAACTCTGCAAATCAATTCACAAATCCCTAAGAAAAGTCATAGATGTCAAAAACTTTTCTCTTTCTTTATATGATAAGCAGGCTGACCAGCTTAATTTTTTATATAGAAATGATGAGACTGAGCCTGGAGATGTGATAGAGAATGCAAGCCATAGCGCCTCTTTTACCTATGAAACAATCAGAAGAGGAGAACCTGTTCTGCTTGATGAGCAAGAGCAAAAAGAGCTTGCCAGAAAGCTTAGTGGCAATATGATTGGTATTCTGGCAAAGTCCTGGTTATGTGTGCCTTTAAAAGTAAATAATGAGTCAATCGGTGCAATGCTCACTCAGGATTACACCACTGAAAATTGTTTTAATCAACAAGATATCGAACTTTTTACACTTGTTTCAGGCCAAATTGCTTTAGCCCTTGACAGAAAGAGAGCAGAAGATTCTGAAAAAAAGAGCCAGGAGATCAACAGAGTATTATTTGCAGTCTCCAATGCCGTAAATACCACTGATAATTTAAATGACCTGTATCATTCTATTTATGGTTCTCTAAATACGCTTATAGAGCTACCCAATTTTTATATTGCCATTGTTGACACCAAGACCAAATCAATGCATTCCCCATTTTATGAAGATCAATATGAGTCTGAAGAAATATCTTCTATGTTTGTCCCTGATATTGATAAAAGATCTTCCATTACGATTGATGTTATTCATAGTAAAAAACCATTGTTTTTAAAAAAAAATGTGCTCAAAAAATATGCTGACGAAAACCATATCGTAGGTGTTGTCCCTGTGGTATGGCTTGGAGTACCTCTTTTGATCCGAGGCCAGGTAATAGGAGTTATGGCGGTTCAGCATTATCATGACCCTGAATACTTTACAGAAAAGGATATGGCACTTTTTGTTGCTGTCTCAGACCAGGTCGCCCTTGCCATAGACAGGAAAAGATCTCAGGAAATAATATTGGAACGTGAAAAGCAGATTTTGCAGCTTTCAGAGCAGACGCAGGAATTCTCGCTTGTCGCAGCATCCATTATTTCCATGAAAGATGATAAGGGAATTTTTAAATATATAAGCAAAGCCATTGTAAAATATTCTGATTTTCAAAGAGTGTTAATCTCATTGTTTAAAAATGAGCCACCTTTCCGGGATATTGTTGCTTATGAAGGAATTGATCAGGAGACCATCAACAGGGTGAAAGATGTTGAGATGCCGAGTGTCTGGTATGATGCTGTTTTTGCCAAGGGAGAAAAAATTGGAAGACTGACCAGCTATATACCTCACACAATGAAGCATATCCTGAATCAACAGGCCACACTGGCAGGCAAGGTCAAGGTGTCAGGAAAAGAGAATCATTGGCACCCGGACGATAACCTTTTTGTTGAAATGCGTGGCCAGACCGGTGAGTTGCTTGGTATAATTTCTGTTGATGACTCTAAGTCAGGAAATAAACCAACAAATGAAACAGTCAGGCCTTTGGAGATTTTTGCAAGCCTTATTTCCCAGATTATTATTTTTAGAAAGATTCAGAGCGAATTAAAAGATCATAAAGAAAATCTTCAGAAAATGGTTGAAGAACGCACAAAGGCATTAACCAATGAAATCAATGAAAGAATCCAGATAGAGGAAAAGCTGCAAAAAGCAAAGGTGGCTGCTGAGGAAGCGGCAAAGACAAAAGGTGAGTTTCTTGCGAATATGAGTCATGAGATCAGAACGCCAATTAATGGAATAATGGGAATGGCAGAACTTGCCATGGAAAATGACCTTGATGATGATTTGAGAAAACTCGTCCAGACAATTGATTCTGAAGCTGTTGCATTGTTGGATATCATTAACCAGATTCTTGATTTCTCTAAGATCGAAGCTGAAAAACTGACTTTAGAAAACATTCCCTTTGATCTGAGGAATACTTTTGAAAAGGCATGTTCTTTATTTAGTATGGGACTAAAGAATAAGGAAATTGAGCTCATCTCTTTTATTGCACCGGATATCCCTTCAAGGTTAATTGGTGACCCCGGGCGACTTCGTCAGGTTATATTAAATCTTGCCGGAAATGCAATGAAGTTCACACATGAAGGTGAGATTTTTATCAAAGCTGAGAAGGTCAAACAAGATAAGTCAGGAGTTGAGGTCCGGTTCATTATTAAAGATACTGGTATTGGTATTGAGAAAAGTAAACAGAAAACTATTTTTGAAAGCTTTATTCAGGCGGACGGGTCTATTACAAGAAGATACGGCGGTACGGGCCTTGGGACTACCATATCAAAACAACTTGTTGAATTGATGGGCGGGAAAATCGGCCTGGAAAGTGAAATTGGCAAGGGATCTTCATTTTGGTTTAACATCAAGTTTAAACAGCAAAAGCCGTTAACAAAAGCAGAAGAAAATATTGATCTGAATGGGTTGAGAATTCTGCTTGTAGACGATAATGCAACAAACAGGTTTGTATTAATTGAATATTTGAAGTCATTTGGAGCAGTGCCAATAGTTGTTGAAAACAATACCCAGGGGCTTGAATTAATTAAGCAGAGTATTGTTGATGATAACCGAATTGATGCACTGCTTATTAATCGAACCCATTCCAATGTTGACGGGTTTGAATTTGCAAGTAAAATAAGGCAGGATCGTGCTTTTAGCAATATGCCGATAATTTTACTCACATCTACGGGTATGATTGGTGATGGTCAGATTTGTCAGGAAATTGGTATTGATGCATATCTGCTTAAACCAATCAAACAATCTGAGTTAAAACAGGCAATTGCTGCCTCATTAAGCAATTTTGATGTTGCGAATGATAGTAGCAAGCTTATTACAAGACATACAATTGCTGAAGATTTGTTTAACAGGCCCCGTGTTTTGGTGGTAGAAGACTACCCCACTAACCAGCAGATTGCCATAAGACATTTGCAGAATGCCGGTTATCAGGCGGTACTGGCTGAGAATGGCAAGGTGGCAGTTGATCTGTTTAAAAAACAGCAATTTGATTTAATTCTGATGGATATTCAGATGCCGGTTATGGATGGTTATGAAGCCACAGACCTGATAAGAAAGTATGAGTCAAGAATGCTGCATATACAGCCCAGTTATGTTGACAATAACGATGATTTGGAACAAAGGGTTCCGATTATTGCCATGACTGCCCATGCAATTGTGGGTTATAAAGAAAAATGCCTTAAAGCTGGCATGAATTATTATATCAGCAAACCCATAAGAAGAGAGAAGTTTATTGCTGTGGTCTCCCAGTGGGCTTTGAAAAGCAGGAAATATAAATATATTGAGTTGAAAAAAGACCCAAAAAGAATAGATAAAAATAATAGCCGGGATAAAGAAATTCTATCCGAGGGAGATCCAATTAATTTTTATTTGGCTCTGGATGAATTTGAAAATGATAAAGAATTCCTGTTAGAGGTTGTCAACGAGTTCATGCATAGAGTTGAGAGGCAATTACTCAAAATAAAAAAAGCATTAATAGAAAAAGACGCTGCAACTATTGAAAAAGAATCTCATTCCATAAAGGGCGGTGCCGCAAATCTTACTGCCTATGACCTTTCTATAATAGCGCACAAGCTTGAAGAGATAAATTTGTCACCTATCGCAGTAATGCAAGATTTTGAGAAAAGTACTGCCATATTTTATAAGCTTGAAAAAGAATTTTTACGACTAAAAAAATATGTGCTCAATTTTACCTTTGATTAATTGTATCCTGCCATACAATCATACCTAAATCACAAGCTATTTATTTAAATTGTAATAATTGGTTATTATTTGTAATTTTTGTCATTAAAAATAAAAAATAAAAAAAATATTGACAAATACGAACCGTTATTGTAATTATTTCAACAATTAGTTAATATTTTATTAATTAATGAATTGTTATGGAATGGTCAGTTATGCTTGAGAAATTTAAAATTTTTAGTCTTGGATAATGAAAGGAAGCTGTTTGATAACCAAACATCCCCATCTCCTTATCAAGCATTATCCGGCTAAGTGCCCTGAATAGCCCTCAGGGCACTTAGCACCCTTTAAAAACTATCTGTATTTCCTAAGTTTGCCCTATTGTCTTGCACAACATCTTTTGAAGAAAACAGGTTTTTGAAATCTTCCAGAATCATATAAAGGCATGGCACCATAATCAGTGTTATAAATGTGGCAAATAATATACCAAAACCCAGAGAAATTGCCATGGGGATTAAAAATCTTGCCTGGCGGGACGTTTCAGTAATAATGGGAGCAAGGCCTCCACAGGTTGTCAATGTAGTGAGCAAGATTGGCCTGAACCTTTGAATCCCTGCAGCATGGACTGCTTGTAATGTCGGTACCCCTTGGCGCAATTGCCTGTTAGCAAAGTCAACCAATACTAAAGAGTCATTTACAACAACCCCGGACATGGCAACAAGCCCGAACATACTCATAAGAGATAGAGAATATCCCATAATAACATGTCCTGCAACTGCCCCAATCAGGCCAAAGGGAATGCAGAACATTATAATCAATGGCTGCAGATAGCTTTTGAACGGAATAGCTAAAAGTGCAAATATGCAGAGCAAAGCCATACCAAAACCTTTGTAGAGAGATGACATACTTTCTTTAATGCTTGCCTGATGCCCTTTAAAATCATAGGAGAGCCCGGGATACTTATTCATAAGTTCCGGCAGAATTTTTGCTTTCATGTCTTCAAGGACGTTCTCTGCCTGGGAAGCAGGACGGACATTGGCAGCCACACGAATTTCACGTCGGCCATTAGACCTTTTTATGGATGTATAAGCTCTGCCTGATATTGTTTCAACAGCATTCCTGAGGAGGATTTCTCCTTTTGGTGCAAATAATACAAAATTTTCAAAAGTTGCCTCAGACTTTGTCTCTTCCTGAGGGAGTTTAACCACAACAGTCACTTCATTTCTGCCTCTTTGATTTTTTATTGCTGAGAGCCCTTGAAACGCATGGCGAATCTGGTTGGCAACTTCTCTTGACGTCAGTCCCATTCTTTTACCAGCAGGGCTTAGGGTAATATCAAATTGTTTTTTGCCCTTGGCCGATCCGTCATCAATATCACTGACAATGGGGTAGCCTGAAAGACTTTGGGCAAGATCTTCCCCGGCCAGGTTCAGAATGTCTTTATCTCTGTGGCTCAGGCTTACTGTCAGGTTTTTTCCTGACCCTGGGCCCCCTCGGTTGGATTCAAATGTGATTGTTTCAAGGCCCGGTATGTTCCCGACTTTTTTCCGCCATAGAATTGTTACTTCAGAAGTGCTTAATGGCCTTACTTCGGGATCAGTAAGGTAAAACCTGACTCGAATTGTATTATCTCGTACCTGGGAAAAGACACCTTTTGACAGTTGTTGTTTACCATTTTCATTGATAATTATACGGGCTTTTTTAACAAGGTTTGATTCAACTTTTTTCAAAGTTACAGCAGGTGTGCCATAAGGTAAAACAGCTTCACAATAGGCATAATCTGATTCGACTTTAGGGAACATCTCCATACCCATCCGGCCTGAAGATACATAGCCAAAGGTAATAATCAATAAAGCTAAACCAAATGCAATGATGGTGTATCTATTATCCAGTACCCTGAGTAAAAATCTTCCATAATAATGTTTTACAGCTGTTTCAAAAAATCGACTGAATTTTTCCTGCCATTTTTCAAGGTAGTTTAAAGGAAAAAATAAAGGTCTTTTGCTTTTATGGCTTAAATGTGCCGGTAAGATATAGAGGCTTTCTATCAGAGAGACACCGAATACGGCAATGACAACAAAAGGAATCGTTTTAAAAATTTTGCCCATGAACCCTGGAATAAACATTAAGGGAACAAAAGCCACCATATTTGTTATAACACTGAAAACAACAGGCATGGCAATACTTTTGGTGCCATCTATGGCAGCTTTTAAAAAAGGCTCTCCCTGGCGTCGCGAGTAATAGATGTTTTCCCCAACAACAACTGCATCATCTACAACAATTCCCAAGGTGACAATAAAGGCAAACATGCTTATCATGTTTATTGAGAAAGATGTGGCGGAAAGAAATATAAAAGATCCTAAAAAAGAAATGGGTATGCCTAAGCTGACCCAGAAGGCAAGCCTTATTTCAAGAAAGAGGGCGAGGAAGAAAAAAACAAGTCCAAGCCCGATGTAGGCATTTTTAAGCAACAGGTCAGCTCTCTGATTAAATACTTTGGAAAGATCCCTTACAATAGTAAGGTTTGTTCCCTTGGGCAGGGATTCATTAATTTGTTTGACAAGCTTTTTGCCGGCAGTTGCAACTTGGGTAGGTGTTTGATCCCCAACACGGTAAATCTCAATTACAACGGCCCTGTGTCCGTTAAAGGCTGCCCAATTGTCTGTTTCTTCAAAACCTTCGGTAATTGTTGCAATATCTTCCAGTAATACACTGGATCCATCTTCCAGGGAGATAACAGGCAGGGTCGCATATTCTCTGGCATAGTCCCTTCTATCCTTTATCCTTAAAAGAATATCTCCTCCAAGAGTTTTTATGCTTCCTCCTCCGAGCTCAACCGAGGCTTTTGAAATAGTAAGGGCAACATTCTGAAGTGTCAGGCCATAACGCCTTAATGTCTGAGTGGAAATCTCTACCTGGATCTCTCTGTCCCGTATGCCATCAAGCTCCACCTGGGTAATATTATTGTCCAACAGTAGTTTGTCACGCACCTCATCAGCCAAGGCTCTCATATTACCCTCAGATGTGTCACCATACAAAGCTATTCTTAAGACTTCTCTTTTTCTTGCAGCAATTGCTACCTGGGGATCTTCAGCTTCGTCAGGGAATGTGGAAATACGGTCTACTTCGCTTTTGATTTCCTGCCATAAACGATTAATATCAGCCCCTTCAATGGCTTCTACGCTAACAGAGCCAAATCCTTCACTTGCATTGGAAGTGATTTCGTCAATGCCTTCTAAGTCCTGAATGGACTCTTCAACAGCCAGAAGGATACCATTCTCAACCTCTTCCGGGCTTGCACCAGGGTAGGCAATGGAAATATTGACCATATCAAGGCTAAATTCAGGAAACACCTCCTGCTTTATATTCAGTCCCATTAAAAGCCCACCAATAAGAAGAACTGCCATGATGAGATTGGCTGCTACTGTGTTACCTGCCATCCAGGCTATGGGCCCCTTTGACACACTCTGTCCTGATGTTTGTGTCATTTAGAATCTCCTGATGCTATCTGCAAAGCCATACCTTTGATTGCCGAAGGCAGGTCTGAAATAATAATTTTATCATCTTGGCTGATACCAGATTTTGCATAGGCTTTTTTATCTTCTTTCCACACAATATCTACTGTTTTAATATCCAGTGTTCCTGAGTCATATATCCATAATGTATCGTCATCTCGTAGAATGGATCTTGGTATGGAGAATACATTTTTAAGGGCTTTCCCCATTATTTTTACGCTGACATGGTCATCAATAAGTAATTGCCCTTTTTTCATATTACTTTTTAATCCTAAAGGATCTGCTATTAAAATAATGACTCCTGCAAGGCGGCTTTTTTCAGTTATTTTACCTGTTGTCTGAATAATTTTTCCCGGCCAGGATTGATCTGAGTATTGAGATGTGACTAAGGCATTGATAACAGGTTTGTCTTTATTAATATTGATATGGTTCAGCCTGTCTGGGGGCACATTCGCTTCAATCCTGTAATTATCAATACCTACAAGAATTGCGATTGAGCCCTGGGTAGGCACAAGCGATCCCTCATTGACAAGTTTTTCAAGAACCAGGGCGTTAAAAGGAGCAATGACTTTTGTCCTTGCCAGGTTTAATTCTGCTTTTTCAAGGTCAGCTCTGGCACTTTTTACACTGGCTTCAGCCTGAATAAGCTGGGGTTTTCGTAAAGCAAGATCAGTTGACAATATTTCTTCATTTGAAGCTTCATTTATAAGTCTCAGCTCTTCTGCTGCAATGAGCTGGCTTCCTTTTTCCATTTCAAGAGATGACAACGCTTTATCAAGGGCACTCTGGGCTTTTAAGATATCTATTTTATAATCTGAATTATCTATTTTTAAAAGGATTTCTCCTTTTTTAACAATGCCCCCCTGGACAAATTGAGGAGAAACAGAGATGATCTCTCCTCCTACTTTTGATTTCAGTATAATTTCCTTGTCAGGCAGGACTGTGCCCAGGACATTGATTGAACTCTGGTAATCTCCCGGCTTAATGGAAATAGTTTCTACTAAAATTTCCTGTTTTTTAGGCGGTTTTCTTTTCATCTGTGGTTTTTTGGACTGAAAATAAAACCAACCTGCCAGGCCTATAAGGATTAGGCAAATCGGTAAAATAACTTTTATTCCAACCCAGATTCTGGATACTTCAGTATTTTGAATGTTCATCTTAGTTGCTCCACATTTTTAAATGCTCAAGGATATATTCTAATTTATTGTACAGGTTTCCACCCAAGAATTTTATTCAGTTTAATATGCTCTTTAATAATCGTTGCTTTCTCTCCAACTAATTGTCTTTCAAGCCTTTCAATATTTGTCCAAGCATTAAGATATGATAAATAACTGCTTTGTCCATTCTGATATTGTATACTGGCATCTTTTAAAGTCAGTCGTGTAATTTTAAGTTCTTCTTCAAGCAGTTTGATATAATCATTCTGTTTATGAATGGCAATCAGGCTATTTTCCACTTCAAAAATTGCCTGGGCAATGGTTTGAGCATAATAATTTACCTGTTCTTCAGCCGCTGCCTTGACCCTTGCTACTTCTGCTCTGCGATACCCCCCGTCAAAAATGGGTCCAGCAATACTTGCAGCTAATGTCCCTATCCAGTTTTGGAACAATAAATCCAGCTCTCCGTGAGAAAACAGAGCCTGGGCTGTCAGTTTGAAAGAGGGTAGCAAATCAGCCTTTGCGGCTGTGATTTCCCATTGAGAAGAAACTAATCGCATCCTGGCAGCCTGAATATCAGGCCTGTTGTCAAGAAGGTCCGATGGAATCCCTGTGTCAGCAATAGGCAAAGAATTAGGGAGTTTTTTTGAATTTACCTGGATACTTCGGTCAACCCTGGTTTTACCCGACATAAAAGCTAAATTGTTCAGCAGGGTTTTTTCCTGCTTTTCAAGCAATGGCATTTGGGAACTTGCTTCTGCCAGTGCTTCTTGTTGCTGTGATACGTCAAGGGCATTGGCTTTGCCATTTATGAATCTTAATCTTTGAAGTTTCAAAAGAGTTTGATTATTATTGATTTGTGTGTTGAGAATTTCTTTCTTTTTCCGGGTGGCAATTATGTCTACCCAGGTTTCGGATATGTCGGAAGTCAGGTTAAGAATTGATTGCTTTAAATCCTGCTCCAATGCCTGCAGAGTTAATACCTGGGCTTTTTTTGAAGCCTGGGCTTCTCCCCATATATCTAACGTATAGGACCCGTTTAATGAGCTGTTCCAGGAATGGCTGTCAACGTATGCGGAATTATTGTTTTTGTCTGTTTTAGTCTGTACTCTTTTTTTTTGTCCGCCAAATGCGAAGTCAAGACCTGGCCAGAAAGAAGCATTCTCTTTTTTAATGCTTGCCTGGGCTTGGGCAATGTTTGCTCTGGAAGCTTTAATGCCGAAATTGTTTTCAAGGGCATTTTTTATTAATATATCAAGTTCATTATTATCCAGAGAGAAAAGGGGTTTTGAAATGATCTCCTTGCTGCCTGTGTTACTGGCAAAATTATCAGGGATAATCAGGGGTGAATTTTTATCTATATCTGGTGCAAAGGTGTTGCAGCCACAAATGAGCATTGTGCTTATTACCAGAATCATAAAAACAAATTTTTTCATTCATTGTCCTTAAGTTAAAAACTTAAAATTAAATCAGAACTATCGAGAAATCAAGAAATATAAGATAATCATATATTTTTAGTTTTAAAGTTATTTATTCTCATATTTGTATAGACGTTGTTCAAGGGTTAATAGTTTACAAATAGTTTTGATGTTAGATGGTTAAGGTTGTAACCCTAAATAATATTTACCCTCATCTGTTTTCCCCCTCTTAATACAGCCATTGCCATATATTCTGCATTTTTCATTGAATATTTTGATTGCCGCAGATCGTTGTTCGTAATCTAGTTTATTATTTTTTAGCAGCCTGGCCAGAGATTGAATTCTATATTTGTCAAGGGAATGATTTGCTGAAAGCTGATCTGCATGGCCTCCTTTTTTAATGGTATAAGGCTCGTCAATCAGGAAAATGGGCAGTGTTTTACTGATACGAAGCCAGAGATCGTAATCTTCACATGCAGGTAAGTTTTCATCAAAAAGTCCTGCGATTTCAAATAATTCTTTTTTCATCATAACAGCAGAAGGGCTTACAAGGCACAGCTCAAGAGATGGCTCAAAAATCATACCAGACAGTTTTTTATGCTTGTATTTAGGGTTAACCCTTTTCCCTTTTCGTATCCAGGTTTCTTCTGTCTGGCAGATCATTGCTTCCGGGTTGTTTTGAAAGAAATTTACCTGGCATGATATTTTGTTTTTATGCCATAAATCGTCAGAATCAAGAAATGCTATAAGTGTTCCTGTACTCCTATCGATTCCCAAGTTTCTTGCAGCACTTACACCCTTGTTTTTCTGTTTTAAATAGGTTATCCTGTCTAAATAAGGAGATAATTTTTTCGCTGTATCATCTGTTGAACCGTCGTCAATTACAATTGTTTCAATATTGGGGTAATTTTGGTTTAAAATTGACTCAACAGCTTCTTTAATAATCCACCCCCGGTTAAAGGTGGGAATTACAGCGCTAACAAGGGGAATTTCAGTATTGTTTTTCATTGCAAAACCATAGCATTTTCAGTGGGTTTTGGCAATTGAGAAACTTTGCTCTAAAAGCGTTTCTTTTTCTTGACATCTATATCTGAATAACATAAGAAAGGCTTGAATTATGGCTGGTAATTTTATTTTGGGTAAATGAGGATTTTATGGGAAAAATAAAAGTAAAAGAACATCTAATTAATAGAGATTGGTGCAAAGGGTGTGGCATTTGTGTCCATTTTTGCCCAAAGAATGTTTTAGAGCTTGATGACGAAGACAAAGTTGTTGCAGTGCGACCTGAAGATTGCATTGCATGTAAGCTTTGTGAACTGAGATGCCCTGATTTGGCTATTGAAATCATAACTCAGAAGGAAGATGAAAATGAATAAGAATATCAAATTTGTTCAGGGGAATGAGGCCTGCGTAGAAGGCGCTCTTTACGCCGGGGTTGATTTTTTTGCCGGTTATCCAATTACACCTTCCACTGAAATAGCTGAACTTCTCTCCCGGGAGCTTCCCAAAAGACGTGGTAAATTTATTCAGATGGAAGATGAAATTGCCTCTATGGCTGCAGTTATTGGAGCCTCTCTTACAGGCAATAAGGTGATGACAGCAACAAGTGGACCCGGATTTTCATTAAAACAGGAAGCCATTGGGTATGCATGCATGGCTGAGATACCATGTGTAATTGCGAATGTGCAAAGGGGAGGGCCCTCAACAGGAAATCCCACCCATGTCAGTCAGGGTGATGTAAATCAGGCAAGATGGGGTACCCATGGGGATCATGCTATTATTGCATTGACTGCTTCCAATCATCAGGATGTTTTTGAGATGACTGTGGAGGCTTTCAATTTTGCTGAAACGTACAGAACACCTGTTGTTCTTCTTTTAGATGAAGTCATAGGCCATATGAGAGAAAAGATTGTCATACCAGCTAAGGGCGATTTACCGGTTGTCAGGAGATTAAGAACTTCATTGAAAAAAGGTGTTGATTATCATCCATACCTTCCCAGAGAGGATGGAAGGCTTCCCATGTCAGATTTTGGTGGGGAACATAGATATAATGTTACAGGTCTTTTCCATGACATGTGGGGATTTCCTTCAAATAACCCTAAAGTTGTAAGAGAACTGCTTCATCATCTGGTAGACAAAATAGAGAATAATGTTGATCAGATAACCAGACATAAAGAATACTGGCTGGACGATGCTGAATATGTTCTTATTTCTTACGGGTCTTCAGCACGATCTGCAATTCACCTTGCTAAAAACAGACGGGAAAGGGGTAATAAAATAGGAGTATTGGAACTTCAGTCAATATGGCCTTTTCCCAAGGAACTTGTAAGGCAGAAATGCGCAGGGGCCCGAGCTGTTATTGTTGTTGAAATGAACATGGGGCAGGTCCTTGCCCAGGTAAAAAGTGCAGTTGATGATCCCTCGTCTGTTTTTCTTGCAAACAGGATTGATGGAGAACTTATAACACCTACAAATATTAAGACACTCCTCAGAGTGATCCAAGGGAAAGGGGTGTAGACATGGCAAAAAAAGAACATAATGTTAAAAATTATATAAGAGAAAGATTTTTCCCACACATGTGGTGCCCGGGATGTGGTCATGGAATAGTGCTTGGTTCACTATTAAGAGCTGTAGAAGAGCTGGAGCTTGATCCGACAAATATCGTAATGACGTCGGGTATTGGTTGTTCAGCAAGGATCTCAGGCTATGTTAATTTTCATTCTTTGCACACCATACATGGCAGGGCGCTTGCTTTTGCAACAGGCGTAAAACTTGCAAAACCAAAATTAAAGTTGATTGTTCCCATGGGTGATGGCGATGCCTTGGCTATTGGCGGCAACCATTTTATCCATGCAGCAAGACGAAATATTGATATAACAGCGATCGTAATGAATAACAGGATATATGGTATGACCGGAGGTCAGTTTTCACCTTTGACCGGTTGCAACCAGAAAGCAACAACTGCTCCATACTCTACCATTGATAATTCCTTTGATGTTGTTAAGCTTGCCACTGCTGCTGGAGCGAGTTTTGTTGCAAGATCAACCACATATCACGCCGCAGAAAGTATTGATTTTATTAAAAAAGCGATTAATCACAAGGGCTTTTCTGTTGTGGAAATTTTTTCCCAATGCCCGACCCATTATGGCAGGAAAAATAAAAAAGGTGATGCAGCGAATATGATGGAACTTTATAAACAGACAACTGTCCCCATCGGCTCTAAGAAACTTGAAGAAGACCCGTCTTTAATAGAACGGGGTATCTTTGTTGATAATAAAAAGGCCCCGGAATATTGTGAAGAGTATGCCAAAATTGTTAAGGTTGCATCGAAAGGTAGGGCATAATGAAAAGAGCAAGATTAGTACTTTCAGGTTCTGGTGGTCAGGGAGTTATAACCGCTGCAATTATTTTAGCTGAAGCCGCAGTTATTTATGAGAAGATGAATGCGACTCAATCCCAGACCTATGGGGCTGCTGCAAGAGGCGGCGCGACCCGAAGTGATATTATACTCTCTAATTCGGAAATAAATTTCCCCAAAGTGATCCAGCCCAACATATTGGTATGCCTTACCCAGGAAGCCTATGATAATTTTTCTGAGATTATTCGACCTGGCGGAATCCTGTTGGTTGATTCAAAATATGTTGAAACAAAAAGAAAAGTTGATGCTAAACATATTTCCCTTCCAATGTATGCAAAGGTTATGGAAGAGATTGGTAAACCAATTGTTTTTAATATTTGTATGCTTGGTGCATTAATCGGTGTCTCAAAACTCTTAAAACCTGAATCGATTATACAGGTTTTAAAAACAAAGATCCCCAAGGATTTTTTAGAGATGAATCAAAAAGCGCTTGACCTGGGTCTTGAAATGGGCAAACAGGCTAACGCTTAAATTATTCTTTCTGTTTCTCTTCCATTGGGAAAATCTGTTCAATGGGCTGGCCTTTGATTTTTTTCAGGCAGTCTTTTACAGCTTCCTGCTCAGTCTCTCCAATACCCTGCTGTTCCGGTTTTGCAATAATATTTACAAGATTCGGAACAGCAATAAATTTTGCTGCAAGCTGCCCCTGTATGGATTGATGAACATCAATATAAAGCATTCTCCCATTTCTGATTAAATTAAATCTTGAAACCTTAGTGAAAATGTCATCTTTGTGAAGGTCCAGCATTTTTGTAAATTCTCCCTTTTAGTCAATGAATTGCAAAATAAAATTTTCAATATCCTTATATATCCTCTCTGACCCATTGCCAAGTAAAATTCCATGCCTGTCATAATCAAAAAGAAAATATTCTTTTTGATTAGAACCGATTTCATTAAAAAGTTTTAAAGTGCCAGCGGGATTAACAACCGGATCTTTTCTTGATTGAACAATCAGTATTGGCATTGTAATGTCTTTAAGTACAGGCTCAAGTTTTTTTGTAAGTCTTTCCAGCTCTCTTATACCGGCAATGGGGTTTCTCACATAATTGATGTGCTTATTCTCCGGATCATTATTAATAAATTCTTTTGTTATTTTTGAAAGATAGGCTTTTTTCATCATGCTGTTAAAGAGGCTAATTGCCGGTACAAAATTAGAACCCATGTCTTGTAATTTCATGGGTGGCGCAACAGCAAAACAGGCACTGACATCTTTGACTCTGGTGCACAGCTCCAAGGCAAGGGCAGCCCCGGTTGAAAATCCTCCTACAACTATTTTTTTGCAAGAGTGTTTTAAAATAATATATCCTTCTTCAACTGATTCCATCCATTCCTGATAAGTTGTTGTTGAGAGATCTTCCGGGGCTGTCCCATGTCCCGCAAGCCTTGGCACATATGCGGTGAATGATTTTTCATGGAGAAACCGGGCAAATTGTTTCATTTCTTCCGGGGCTGCCATATAGCCATGTATTAATAGGATGCCTGCTTTTTCGTTCTCAGCTTTCAAGAATATGGGGTCACCAATTTTTTTATCCTTTGATTCACCGGAAATATAGTGTTTTTTATAAGCGTTGTGATAATCAATTTTTGTTTTCTCAACAAGGTCATTTCTGACACGGTTGATAATTTCCCCTGGAGTCATTTCTGCAACCCTTTTGATAAGCTCCTCAACGTCTTTTAATGGTTCAATTTCATTGGCCATAACATATATCGGGTTTTCCAGGCGAACATTGTGAAAGTGGTGAGGTGAGTTTATTTTATCATGGTTGATATGGATTTTATCCTTTTTTATATGGACAATACCTGTCTGAATTGCATTTTCTAGAAAATCTTCAATCCTGTTGTACTTATCATCTGCCAGGATTGATATCTGGTTTAGATAAAGGCTTTTGTGGAAAAAATGTGTTGATTGTGAGGCTATTTGAGTGGCAGCAAGGAATAATCTGCATTTTAATGTATACACATCTTCCGGTTCAGCGCTTTTGGGCAAGTGCCGCAGCAATGATGCAAGTATGTGATCGTAATTGATTGTGGTCATTTTGTATATTGAGGTTAAGAATTTTTCCATGATCAAGCCGGAATGCTCTTTTATGGCATGCCTTGAACAGACATTCCTGTCAAAATCCATGGCCCTTCTGGAGCTGAGGTCGCTCTCGATAAATGAATTGTGAAGATAATCTTTAATCCTGATTGGCTTGCCAAACCTGATATCAATATCAACACCTTCGAGGAGCATGGATCCTTCTGTCCTCAGTTCATCCATCATTCTTGAAGAAGGATTATCCATAAGCTTTTGTGCTATTTTACTAATCAGGTTTTCTTTTGCCAGTATGGGGTAGTAGGTTATATTGACTGGAATTATATAAGTCTGGATGTCAAGCACTCTTGCGGGGTCTTTTATTTCAAAATGATTGATAAGTCTTTCAAATTCTGATCTGTTTTTTTTCCTCATCCTTCGAAGGCGTTCTCTGTAAAATTCACACCGCAGGGCAATGGTTGCGGCTCCTGTATGTGGTTTGACTATATGATCATCCATTTCTATGCCGAAATGTTCATGGTTGATCAGTTTTTTATTTTTTACCATCATTCCTTCTGGGAAGACAATCCATTCAGCGTCTCCTGCAATTAGGTTTTTTATGATTAAATAGTTTTTATCCGGATCTTTGGTGGATAGGGCGCCCAGGTTTTCCAGAACTGGTTTTAAAAGATTTCCCTGGAAAAGTTGATCATCTGCAAGAGACCAGGCAGGTTTTTTTGTTAATGTATTAATGTGATAGGGGAGTAAAACCGTTTCTAATCGAGTGAAATGATTGGCTGTAAAAATATTAGACCCATCAGGGATATTCTTCTCACCATGGATTCTCACTTTTGTTTTTAAAAGAGGTGAAAAGGTTTTAAAAACGTAGGAAGACATATATATGGCAAATCGGTTCATGAAAGATAAGCTACAATATATACAATTAATTGCAAGTTGTGGTTTCCTTTTAAACTTAAATATAATAGTTCCAAATAACTATTCTTAAGTCAAGAGATTTTGTAAATATTAGACAATTGAGCAGGAGGGTATGGGCATATTTTTATGGTAATGTTGTTTGGGTATAAAACAATGCCGATAAAAGTATATTACTACAATTACCGGCATGATTTTATAAAATGACTGATTTCAGGAATCAATCATCTGTGCGGCTTGTTACTTCAAGAACATGAAATCCAAAGTCAGTCTTTACAGGACCATGTGCTTTCCCAATCTCGTCATTAAATACAACTGCTTCAAATTCTGGAACCATAACCCCTTTTCCAAATTCGCCCAGGTCTCCGCCTTGCTGTCCTGAAGGGCATTTAGAATGTTTTTTTGCAAGCTCTGCAAAATCAGTCCCATTATTGATCTGTTCAATCAATTCCTTACAAAAACTTTCATCATCAACCAAGATATGACGTGCGCTGGCTTTTGCCATGATAATAAACTCCTTAAAATAATAATTTAAATATATAGCCTTAAAAAGACTATGGTGTAGATATCATAAAATTGATTGTTTGCCAATTTGAAAATATTGGCCTTAGAATTTATATTTAGCAGCAGTTAGGGCCGCAGGATGCATTCTCTTTGCCTTTTATCCAGACCTGGATAATGTAGGGGGTCAGCCAACCCCGGGATTCACTGATAAAGCACTGGAAGGGCAATTGTTGACACATGCACCGCATTCCATACACGCATTAAAGTCAATAATTACAGCTTTTCCATCTGCCAATGCCACTTCGGACTAATATGGTTGCTGCGATATCTTTTGCATTTATTTTAGTTTTGATCTTTGGCACCAGGCCTGTATTGGTTTCTACAAAATCTTCAACAAAAGGGAGCAGGGCATATCTATGTTTTGCATACTTTTCCAACGTGTTTTTTTGCTCTTGGTGATTATTGTCCATGGAAGACATAATCGAAACATTGGTTGATTGAAGTCCCATTAAAATCCCTTATAAAATATTTATTTAAGATAATACCATAAACAGATTAAATTTGTTATGGAACTTCAATCTCACCATGAGTAATGTCCAGGTGCCAAGAACCTTTTATTGCTAATGAGGCCTTTTCCTTAATGTCCTGCATGAGATTTCCCGGCCATAACCTAACCTGAAAAGCATTATATGCGATTCGTCATCTTTGCTGTTAAACAGACGATCATATGCTGGCCAGATTTTTCCCAGAAGCTGTTGGTGATTAAGAGAAAAGTCATTCATTTTTCCAAGCTCCCATCTTTTTCTGAAAAGGGTCACTGCTGTCATGGGCTGAAAAGATATTCCTAACTGCGAGCATGTCAGCCACAGTCTTTCAAGGGCCTGACCTCCCATAATTAAATCTTTTTCTGAATTCCCCTTTATTTTAAGCAGGCCTATTGCCGGTGACTGTTTAATACTTTTTTCTGCTATCTGCGAAATGATTTTTCCCATTCCCATTTTATTCATAAAATTCATTATAGGCCATGGAGAGCATACTTTTAGAAATAATTCCCCTCCCATACCTGTTTCCAGATTTTTTATGGGGAAGCCATCTTTTTTAATGAGGGCCTCTTTATTAGTGAAACGTATCATTGAGATCAGGTGCTTGTGAAGGTCTCTTCTTTCTGATCGGATCTTATCCGCTTCATACACAAGCCGGGCAATCTGATTAATATCTTGTTTTTTTGTTTTAAGAATAAGGTTAGCTTTCTCAAAGGGTTTGATTGATTGCTTGATTCTTTCAAGGTTATCTATACTGATAGTTTTTTTGTTAAAGTGGGTTCTGTTTGTATGGCGTTCCCAGATAAAACGTTGCACAGGCATCTCTTCTCTACCATCATGAGAAAGGCTAATATTTGCAATGGTGTAAGGTTTTTTATCATTTGGTAAATATTTTACTTTTCCTGAAACACCATATCTGGAGGCCGCTAGGAGTATATTTTCAATGGCAGCTCCACAAGCGATATATGAGGCAGTCTGGCGGACATTAAAAAAAGAGTTATCAGCTAAAGGGTCAAGGAAAACTTTGATCTCTGTTGCGCTGAAATCAAAACTCCACGGCTGGCAGTTATCACCGGACGGTGCTTGGCAGGCAGCGTTTATCAGATATTTAATAATATCGTGCGATATTTCTTTATTGCCTGGCACGGCTTTGGGAAAATCTGGAAGTGTATCTGAAAGTTTTTCTTTTTGCAGGCTGTTTTTTAAAAGGGTAAATTTTATTTTTTGAATAGGATTTTTGTTACCTTTGATTAGGTATTTCTGATGAAATTTTCTGGTATAGAGATCATATTGAAAATAGTATGGTGCCGGTTTAATCCCTTTTTTGTCCAGTAAGATTCTTACTGATTCAGCAGCCACGGTAGCAGAGCATAACTGGCAGGCTAATCCAAGAGAAGGACCTTTTTTTTCTTTCAGACTGATGGCATCGGGAGATATATATTCCTTTTGGGTTGCTTTGGGTGCAAGACCTATAAAAAATTTGATGAGCTTTTCTTCAAGGCTTAATTTATTGCTTATATTAAAATATTGATCAAAAGTCATTCCTGAATCAGGCATGAAAATCAGCATGGCTGTGCTGAAACCTATCGGGCCAGCTGTGATGACAGGTATTTTTTTTTCGTAAGCTTTGTTAAATATTAATCTTCGTATATCAAAATTAAAAAAATCCATTCCATCCACTACAAGGTCAACATCATTTAAAAATTCATCTATATTTTTATCTGAAACACCCTCAGGAAAGGTTCTGATATCCAAATAGGGATTGATATCTTTGGCTTCTTTAAACATGACATCAATTTTAGCATGCCCGAAGCTGCTGGTTTTTGCACCGTACTGGCGGTTGTAATTAACCGGTTCAAATTGGTCAAAATCAGCAATGTTAAAATTACTAATACCGGTTCTGGTAAGGGTAACAAGGTGTTGTCCACCCACACCACCTAAACCCGGGATGGCAACCCTTGCGTCAATAAGCCTTTCCTGTTCAGCAAGGGAAAATATCCCAATGTTTCTTGATAAGGCTTCTTCAAGAAAATGGTATTTCCCTTGGAAACCTATTCCTTTTGTATCAAGCCCTGGGATTTCTTCGTCAGCTGAATCAGAAACAGACTGGTTTATCATGGTTTCAACACTTGCATATACCGGGATCATTTCCAGGTCGCGCTGTTTGTCCATGAACGTGGACCCTATTTTCTCAACTTTGAAACAATGATGGAGCAGTTCATATGCAGGAGGGTGTATAACAGAAACCATATGTTTGAAACCATTTTTTTGTGCGTATAATAGGGCATGCCTTACCAGAGATTTTATCAATCCTGTTTGATGTCTATATGGTTTTGTGCAGCATACCCAGCCCAGAGTGATAAATGATCCTTTTAGTTTCTTTTTTAGATTGGCAATGTCTTCATATTTATCTACGGGCAGACCTGCATCGCTATCCATAATGAGGCGAACAGATGCAATTATTTCGTCATTTAAAACAGCAGCAAAATTAATTGTTTCTTCAAAACTGTCATACTGGTCTACAATGTGATCAAGGGAATAAGGGAAACGATTTTCCTCATCAACATATACCTTTTTTCTGAGATTGAAGACCTTGAGTTTGTCAAGAGCGGATGTGATCTGTTTGAATTGAATGTCCATGTTTTTCTCCTTACGTTAGTGGTTCGTAAAAAATAGCCTTCTGCTGATAAAATTGAACAGCCTAGTAAAAAACCACTATTTTGTTGGATATAGCAAGTCTAAAAACATGGGTTTTGAAGAGAGGGTTTAAAAAATTAAAAAATAAGGGTTGAGAGAATGATTGTACTATAGAAAGGTGAACCGGCCTTGTCTTGAGTCCTTTAACGCATTTTTAACAGCAAGTCCTATTGTTTCAAATGTATATGGTTTTTTAACATATACTCCGGCACCAAGTTTTTGAGTTTTTTTAACTCTATCAGATTCAGAAAATCCGCTTGTAATAATAGAGTTTTGGCCCGGGTGAGTTCTTATGATTTGCCGATATGTCTCATAACCATCAATTCCTGGTTCCATAAGCATATCCAGAATTACAAGATCCGGCGAATTATTTTTCATATATATAACAGCTGTTTCTCCACTTTCTAATGCTGTGACAGAATAATTTAGCTTATTGAGTATATCTGTAGCAAATTGGAGCTGCCTTTTTTCGTCGTCAACAATAAGTATTGACTCTTTATTCCCCATATATTTATCCATGGGTAAGGCTTCCTGTTTTTGTTTTTTACTTTTTTCGGTTGTGGGGAAATAAATTGTAAAACAAGCTCCTGAGTTTTTTGTACTTTTAACATCAATATGCCCGTGGTGATCAGTTACTGTGCCCCAGACCACAGCCATGCCCAGCCCGGTTCCACTGCGCCCCATTTTCTTTTTCGTGTAAAAAGGCTCAAATATTTTATCAATATCTTCAGGAGCAATGCCTGTTCCGGTATCTGATACAGATAACACAGCATATCTGCCTGGTTGAAATGATTCATACCCTTTTATGGGTTCTCTAATATAATCATTCCGGGTTGAGATGATAATACTGCCTCCACGAGGCATTGCTTCAGCAGCATTGTTGATAAGGTTTGTCAAGATGTTGAAGAGATGAACAGAAGAGCCAATAATGTTGGCCAAATCTGTATCAAGATCAAGGGAAATAGTCATGCCAGGGTTGAATGATTGAGTTTTTTTGCATTCTGGTGATTCAATATAGTTATCAATTATCTGATTGATATTTATAATATCAGTAACAACTACTCCTCTTCTGGCCATGGTTAAAAGATCCTGTACAATAGCAGCAGCTTTCTGTCCTGACTCCTGAATACTTAAGATTGGCTCAATCAAAGGGCTGCCTTTAGGAAGATCCATTAATAAAAGGTCTGGATAGCCGACCTGGGCTGTTAATACATTATTAAGATCATGGGCAACTCCTCCGGCCAATGTTCCAATGGCTTCCATCTTTTGAGCCCGGTGAAGTTTTGTCAGCAAATCCCGATTCTTTTTTTCTGCAATAGTTCGTGTCTCTATCTCCTGCTTTAACTCTACGGCAGCCTTTTTTTCTTTAAAAAACATTTTACTTATCTGATTGATGAGAACTGATACAGAGATTGCAGCAACGGCATTCCCGCATATTAAATTTGCACCTATAATAATCCATAGATTTGATGCTTTTGGCAGGGTATCCATCCAGGGAAACATATGCCAGTATACGAAAATACTTAAAATAAGCCAGGTTAAACAATTAATTACCAGAGAGATTATTGCCGGTCGGATTCCCAGAAGAACACTGGTCATAATCGAGAATAATAACAGCCATATAGGACCGGCACCTGCCGGACCCACTGCAATAAGAAGCCCCAAGCCCAGAAAATAGAAAACCGACAATAACCCCAGGGTTTTTGTAAAAAAAGTCAATTTTTTGAAAAAGAGAAACCATGCAAGTCCAATGACTAGGGTATCAAGTATAACAATGCTGTAGAGTCCGTGTTGTATAGCAAAATAAAGGCTGGGGATATAGGCGAAAGATCCGAAAATAGCAAAGCTTAGTAGCAAATAATGGATAAGGCTCTGGCGGAAAAAGTCAATTCCATTCTGTTCCAATGCTCTTGGCGGTGCAAGAAAAGATATTATAAATCTTTTAATCATAATAGCGAATCGCATTATTGTATTTAAATGGAGAAAAATTATTTTTAAAATTCTATTGTATCAGTTATTAAAGGATAGTTTACAATAAACTATTGCGAAAAGCAAATTAATAATTTAAGTAAAAGCTTGAATAAAGTTCATTGCACACAGGTTATTAATTCTTAAAATAAACAAATTGGATTAATAAATTTTATAATTAATTTAAAGGTAAATAGTAATGAAAGATTTAGACGGACATACAGGTTATTCAGAACATGTATTTAACTTCAGAGTGCCTTTTAGCTATATTGACATGGGTGGTATTGTTTATAACGCAAGATATCTTGATATCTATAATCACGCTCGGGATGAATATTTAAGAGATATCGGCTTCCCCTATACCCAATTGTATACAAAATTTAACTGTCATCTTTCTGTTGCAGAAGTGAATATAAAATATACCCATTCGATTCGTTATGATGAAATGATAGAGGTAATAACCAAGGTAAAAAAAATAGGTACAAAAAGCCTGGTTCTGGAACAATCAATTAACAATGAGCAAAGGAAACAACTTTGCAATGTCGGAACCTTTGCTCTTGTTTGTATAAATACATCAGGTAAGCCTCAACCCCTGCCTGAAAAATTTGTTAATACGATCGAGCAGTTTAATCAAGTCTGCGAGTCTTAAGGCCTTTATTCGTAATCTTTTGGGACAGCACAAATAAATTGAAACACATCTTGTTCTGACTTGTTTTTTAACTGGTGCATTTCATTGGGGGGAACAAAAATAAAATCGCCCTGTTTTATGGGTTTTTCTTGATTGTTTTCTTTTACAGCAACACCATTGCCTTGTAGAATATAGATCAGATGTTCAAAATCATGCTGATGATAAGGGGTGTGGCCTTCCGGTTTTATTGAGAAGACGCGAAAAACAAAATTAGGTGCGCCGTCATTTTTTGATAAAGGTACCTGCTTAAGCACATTTTTTGCCCCTTCCATGTCCATTGCTGCTTGAGTCGTCTGATCCAGGTTTGTTATTTTCATTATTTATCTCCTGTTATTATTCTGTAAATCTTTATGCATCCATAATTTAAGCGTATGCTTTTATAAGCATTCTAAAGTCTACAATAAAACAGAGATAAAAAAAAGCAAACCTTGAATGAAATATGCTATAGTATATACAAGTAAAAAGGTTGATTATAAAAGGTGTTGGGTGTACATAATATTTAATGCCTAGAAAGAGGGTTGGAGTATAAAATTTAAATAAACTAGGCAGTCATGTATTGTAAAGAATATAGATAGTTAGGAGAGAAATGATGAGCGCTTATACTAATGATGTTTTGGAGATGCTCAAGGGTAAATGCCCCTGGGAAAAAGAATACATTCAATCAGTGTCAGAAGTTTTTAAATCCATTGCACCTGTTTTGGATTTTAATAGAGAATATCAGAATAATAAGATACTTGAACAATTGGTGGAGCCGGATCGCGTAATCAGTTTCAGAGTCCCCTGGCGAGATGATCAGGGGCAGGTTCAGATTAATACCGGGTATCGTGTTGAGTTCAATAATGTATTAGGACCCTATAAAGGAGGTCTCCGATTTCACGCCTCTGTTACTTTAAGTATTATTAAATGTTTAGGGTTTGAGCAGATTTTTAAAAATGCATTAACAGGCTTGCTTTTAGGTGGTGGTAAAGGTGGCTCTGATTTCAACCCCCGGGGGAAGTCAGATAATGAAATTATGAATTTCTGCCAGAGTTTTATGCTGGAATTGTCCAGACATATCGGGGCATCCACAGATGTGCCTGCAGGAGATATAGGCGTTGGCGGAAGAGAAATTGGTTATCTTTTCGGAATGTATCGCAGAATGACCAAATCTTTTAAAGGGGTGTTAACCGGGAAAGGTATTTCCTGGGGAGGCAGCTATTTAAGGCCGGAGGCCACAGGCTATGGAGTGGTTTATTTTGCAGAAGAGATGCTGAAGCATATTGATGAGAATATTGAAGGAAAGGTAGCCACGGTTTCCGGTTTTGGCAATGTGAGCTGGGGTGTCGTGAAAAAGGTTAATGAGCTTGGCGGCAAGGTAGTTACTCTTTCTGGGCCTGATGGATTTGTCCATGACCCTGATGGTGTTACAGGTGAAAAAGTAGATTATATGTTAAAGTTAAGACTGAGCGGTAATGATGTTGTAAAGGATTATGCCGATCGTTATAAAGTAGAGTTTTATCCTGGCAAGAGACCTTGGGATGTACCTTGTGATATTGCTTTCCCATGTGCAACGCAAAACGAACTTGAACTTGACGATGCCAAAAATCTGGTGAAAAATAAAGTTAAGTGCCTGGTTGAGGGAGCTAATTTGCCCACAACCCTTGATGGGATGGAGTTTTTGGAAAATGCTGATATCCTGTATGCCCCTGCCAAGGCATGTAACGCCGGTGGCGTAGCATGTTCCTGTTTTGAAATGGCCCAGAATGCTGCTTTTATGAACTGGACAGAACAAGAAGTTGATCAGAGGCTTCACAATGTTATGAAACATATTCATGACCAGTGCTATGAGACTGCTGCTGAGTTTGACAGAAAGGGCAATTATGTATTTGGTGCTAATGTCGCAGGTTTCAGGCGTGTTGCCGATGCTATGTTGGATCAGGGACTAACCTAGACGATAAATGATTTGGTGCTCTGCCGGTTTTTTTGACAGAGCACTTATTAGCTGAATTTTATATTAATCCTTTAATGCATTAATTAACTTTTCTGATGTAGATGCAGCATCACCCAGCATCAGAATTGTTTTTGGATTTTCATATAAAGTATTTTCAACCCCGGAATAACCCGGTTTATCATCAAAATTACAGATAATTATATGCTTTGCCTCATTTGCCATTAGTATGGGCATTCCGGAAATCGGAGTGCCTTCAGTCTCTATTGCAGAAGGGTTTATCACATCGCAGGCACCAAAAACAATAACAGCATCTGTTTGTGGAAAATCAGGGTTGATGTCATCCATTTCATAAAGCTGATCATAATCGACTTCAGCTTCAGCCAGAAGAACATTCATGTGTCCGGGCATTCTTCCTGCCACCGGATGAATGGCATATTTTACATCAACACCCTTAGATTCAAGAATTGATGCAAGTTTGACAACATTAAACTGAGCTTGAGCAAGAGCCATTCCATATCCTGGGATGATAATAACTTTTTTTGCAGAAGATAATGCATCTGTTGCTTTGTCCAAAGGGTTTATATTTTCTACCGGTGCAGGCTCTGCAACAGCATGGTCCTCAGAAGCAAGTGTATCAACTAATTTCTGTATGGTTTCCTTTGCATTCCCAAGAAGCATGGTTGTGTTCTTATGTTCGTATAAAGGATTATCAACTCCTGAGTACCCTGGTTTGGCATCCAGATTACAACACACCACATGTTTTGATTCATGGGTGATTAAGATTGGCATTCCTGATATGGGCGAGCCATCTGTTTCTATGGCTGCTGGGTTTACCACATCACAAGCTCCGATTACTAAAGAAAGATCAGTTTCCTTAAATTCTGAATTGATGTCATCCATTTCAAAAAGCAGATCATAATCTACACCTGCTTCAGCTAATAGAACATTCATGTGTCCGGGCATTCTTCCTGCCACCGGATGAATGGCAAATTTTACATCTTTTCCCATGGCAATCATTTTGTTTGAAAAATCAATTACTTCAAATTGTGCCTGAGCAACTGCCATGCCATAACCCGGAACGATAATAATCTTTTTTGCCTTTTTTGCGATTTCAACAGCTTTTTCTATTCCAGTTTTTGTCTTTGATTCCTGGTGAATTTCATTATCAACAGTCTTAGATACAAGTTCAGTAACAGGCTTTGCAATTGAATCAGTATTCTTGTTATTGCCGTCTGTATTAATTGGTTTTTTCAGAGGAACGAAAACTCTGAAAAGGCTGCGGTTCATAGCTTTACACATAACATGGGTCAGTATTGACCCGGAGGCTGCTACTGTTGCTCCACAGGAAATTAATAGTTTGTTCTCAATAATCATGCCGCAAAAAGCAGCCGCAACTCCTGCTGTTGCATTTAAAAATGAGATTAAAACCGGCATGTCAGCTCCGCCAATCCGGATGGAGAAAATAATTCCAAAGAGTATTGATGCGAAAATGATTAAAATATAAAGAAATATTCTGCTGTCAACAGGTGCATATGGAGCTACAATAATTAATGCGATAATTACAGCAAAGTTTGTCATGACAAGCAAGGTGTGTTTAGGAAATATTATTTGTGCCTGTCCAAGCTTGTTTGACAATTTTCCACCGGCAATCATACTGCCACTGAAAGTCAAAGATCCAATGGCAAGACCAAGTAAGCCTGAGATTTCATTGATCATTCCAAGGCTTTGAGAACCCCGCATCAGCTCTGCAAGGGAGAGTGTAAACGCTGCAACACCTCCTGCTCCATGTTGAAAAGCAACCATGGCAGGAATCTGAATCATTGTAACCCTTTTTGCCACCCAAAATCCTATGGCAGAACCAATTACAAGAGACACTATCACGATATATGGATACATGGTTCCGTTTCTATAAAGAACCAAGGCTGCTGCACAGGTTAAGGCAAATGCAGCAGCAAGGTTGCCGATCTTTGCTCTGTGGGGCCAGTGAAACAGCCATATCCCCAGTATAAGAATGCCGATTACAGAAAAATCCAAAAATAGATTCATGGCAGAGTATGTTTCAGTCATTATTCCTGAGCTCCTTTTCCTTTTTTCTTAAACAGTCTCAACATTCTATCTGTGATTACAAATCCACCCACAAGATTGAAAGCAGCCATTACAAAAGCGATTGCTCCTATTATTCTTTCAGCATTGGTAGATGCTTGGGAAAAAAGGATTAAAACACCCAGAATCGTTACAGCAGAAATTGCGTTTGTCATTGACATCAGTGGCGTATGAAGCAATGTTGGTACTCTGGAAATTAGAAAATACCCAACTATAAAGAAAAACAGAAAAACTCCCACCATTAATAAAAGATTTGCCATTGATTACTCCTGTTTATTTTTAGTCACTAAGTCCCATTGCCTTGAGAGTGCCATGATGATAAAGTTTCCCTTTGTAAGTGACAAGTGCGCCTTTAATGATTTCATCATTCATGTCAAACTCGTCTGACCCGTCCTTAAACAGATTTTCAACAAAATAATAAAGGTTATTGGCGTACAGCCATGAAGAATGAACTGGCAACGACCCGGGTATGTTTTTAATTCCACAAATATAGACTCCATTGTGGGTTAATTCTTTTCCGGGGTCTGTTATTTCACAATTACCACCCTGGTCAATTGATACATCAATGATTACAGAACCTGGTTTCATTGATTCAACCATTTCCTTTGTGATAAGATGCTGGGCAACTTCTCCGGGTACAAGGGCGCTGAGAACAATAATGTCAGATTCTGCAACAAAAGGCTTTAAGGCTTCTTTTTCTTTTTCAAGCCATTCATTTGAAAGTGCTTTTGCATAACCACCTTCGCCAATTACCATTTCAGACGGTGCATCAAAACCAATAGTTTTAACGCCTAAACTTTCTGCTTCTTTTCTTGCATCCGGGCGAATATCAACGGCCTTTACAATCCCACCAAGCCTTTTCCCTGTGGCAATCGCCTGAAGTCCAACAACTCCTGTACCTATTACTAAAATATTGGCAGGCTTTATCATTCCAATGGATGTTCCAACCATGGGAATAAATTTTGGGAAATTAGCTGCTGCAATAATAATGGCTTTATATCCGGTTATGGCACTCATGGATGTTAGTGGGTCCATGGTTTGGGCTCGTGATATTCTGGGGATACCATCCATTGTAAATGTCGTGATATTTTTTGCCTGCATTTTTTTTACATTTTCATGGTTTGAAGGAGCTGCCGGATGTATGAAAGTAATAAGCGTTTGGTTCTCCTTTAGCATGTCAATTTCATGTTTGTTAAATTGTTCATTAAAAAGAGGTTCTTTGACCTTTAAAATTACATCTGATTTATCAAAAACTTCTTTTGCATCCATTGCAATTTCAGCTCCTGCCTTGCGATATGCATCATCATCTGTAAATGCGCCTAAGCCCGCTTTTGTTTCAACGATGATATCAAATCCAAGTTTTTTAAATTTTTCAACAGTTTCAGGAAGTGCTGCAACTCTATTCTCTTTTTTCATTATTTCTTTTGGTATTCCAATAAGCATATTTTTTGCTCCTTTTTGCAGTTTTTATATGTTAACCAATTTTAATTATTTATTTTAGGCTAAATTTTTAATTTGATCAATTGATTTCTGTAATACGGAATGAAATTTGGGTGGTTCAGGCGAATCAAGCAAAATATTA
>Ga0307988_1000117_pt1 | contig 63059 bp, 55 predicted proteins | sample EllFjometagen183_FD_203166 | JGI IMG/M metagenome (GOLD analysis project Ga0307988, IMG submission 203166) | Marine microbial communities from Ellis Fjord, Antarctic Ocean - #183 | ecosystem: Environmental > Aquatic > Marine > Unclassified | place: Southern Ocean | collected 2014-10-08 | reverse complement strand
GTGTTCCCCACACACGTGGGGATGAACCGGCCTGCTAGGAAAAGGACACCGAAACCGTTAAGTGTTCCCCACACACGTGGGGATGAACCGCGGATGTTAGTGCCAGCTTCACCAGCTATAAGGTGTTCCCCACACACGTGGGGATGAACCGCTCATCGGGTATCTGATCCTCTAGGATGTCATGTGTTCCCCACACACGTGGGGATGAACCGGAGTGCTAAAATGGCAGACGTTATTTCCACAGGTGTTCCCCACACACGTGGGGATGAACCAGTATGAGGCAAAGAGTTCGTCTTGCAGGAACGTGTGTTCCCCACACACGTGGGGATGAACCGTTAATGATGGCAGCTTAATTGCAAGCTATACGGTGTTCCCCACACACGTGGGGATGAACCGCTATTACAGTTCTTGGCGCGGTCGGTGATTTAGTGTTCCCCACACACGTGGGGATGAACCGTACCAGCGTGGTAATTGAGAAGAACGCAGAATGTGTTCCCCACACACGTGGGGATGAACTGATAAACGTCTCTATTATCTAAATGCATTGAAATCTGAATGTGACTCGAATTCGGCACGAGCAATTGCTGATATTGAGTTGGCTGCAATTTATTACAAGCAAACGAGCTCTAAAGATGCGGATAGTTTGCTCTATAAGATCATCCTGGGTCCACCGTCACCTTGGGGTCTGTTTAAAACCTCGGGTGACTTTAGATGGTCAGCAATTAAAGCCATGGCTTATCTCGGAGATAAGCATATCAACAATGAATATGCAATAGCAGCTATTCAAAATATTGATTTCGACTTACTGGAACCCTCCCTTCAACTAGTTACAGCATTTTCACTAGGCGAGTTATACCAAAAGGCAGGTGATTCTGTTGAAGCTGAAAAGTGGTTTATCTGGTGTAGTAACCATTCAGACTATCGTCCTCAGGCTGATTATTCGTTCTCTTTTGGTCCAAATTGGCAAATGGTTGAAAGTTATTGGTTCTCAAGAACACTCGGAGAAAAACTTGAAGAGTTAAGGTGATACCAGCTAACAAGGCCAACAAGGGTATGATTTTAAAGAGGAAGCAAGACCACTCCCAGGGGAAATACAATTCACCAAAACAGTTAATAGTGCATTTATTGGGACCACGCTTGAAGAGTACTTGCGAACAAATGACATCATATCATTGGTGATTGTAGGGCTCACTACAGACCATTGTGTTTCAACATCAACTCGCATGGCAGCGAATCTTGGTCTCAAAGTATTATACCAATTTCATCTCCAAGTGGCACGTAACGTGTCATACTTCGAGGACCTCAGCAAGTGGTACATCCCGCAATAGGCGGGGACACTTTTGCTTGTCTCTGAGGTGTCACACTGAGCTCGTCGAAGTGCTCTCGAAGGGTAATGACTCCTCAGCTTAAAGGGTCATTTGGAACTGAATATGGTATTACTCGTGTCAGATGCAACAGCAACTTTTGATTGGAAAAGTCAGGACGGTACTCAATATTCAGCGAGCACCATTCACGACATTCATTTGGCAAGCCTAAATGACGAATTTTGCAAAGTTCAAACCACTAAAGAAGTCATGTATGAAAACGCATAACAAGGTTTGAGTAGACTCAAAGCGACAAGTCGTCCAGAAGTCGGTTAAGCCTAGGGCATTATGTTTATTAAGGACAAATATTCGAATGAATAAAAGTAGACCAATATCACTCATCATCATTTTCCTCTTTGTCGGGTTTATAATTATGCCCAAAGCGTATGGGTGAGGTGTTCCATTACCGGGCGGTCCGCCCCCACAATGTGACGACCAGGGAAATCATGGAGAACCGCTTCAAAGGAGTAAGCTTCAACTTGGATTTGGAGTAGGATCACTGAACTCAACACTCATTTTTGACGACACCTCTAATGTTGATATCGAGATGAATACAATATCTCTCTCCGGTTCATGGAAACTCAATGACAATTGGGCCTTCCGTGGAGGGCTTGGAGTTATTTTTGATGGTAGATTAAGACCGGCAATCGGGCGCTCCCAAAATGTAACTCCAGGAGGCTTAATAGCGATTGGTATTGAATACCTTGTGATCGCTGGAGAAGGTTATACTCCTTATGTTGATATATCCTTGTTCTTAAGTGGCTCGACAGCTGAAAGCGAAGATCCTATCACAAAAAATAGAGCGAGGTATACATCTTCAGATCTTCGTTTAGGTGGCCGTGCTAGCTGGAACATCAAGAATAGGGTCTTTCCCTATCTTTCCACCCGCCTATTTGGCGGACCTGTGTACTGGGTATTAAATGGCGAAGACGTTATCGGAACAGACATTAATCATTACCAAATTGCCACAGGAGCAGCAGTACAATTTAACACAGTGGCAACATTTATTGAATGGTCTCAAGTAGGTGAAAAGGCACTAAGTATTGGTTTGAGCTATGCTTGGTGATACAAAACAGAGCATGCTGCTTCGAGCTACGTCCCTATGGTTCTCGCAAAGACTCGTTTATGTCTTCGTCCTGAGAGCTTCCTCGGGATGGTGATCTCTTGACCAAAAACAATCATCAAAGCTATTATTGAATGGTCCATATTCAGTTCTAACCTCCACTTAACTAACCACACATCCAAGAGGGGACATAATTTGTTCAATTCGTGTTATTCGTTGTGGAAAATGTAGTACCCTATTTGCTGGGGAAGGCACTATCAAACTCACTCGATATTTTTCCTGCCACAGTCGGAATATCAGATCGATGCGAAACCAATCATCAACACATTCCACCCCTCAACTTTCAGTTTGTAAATCTATCTTTCCAGTAGAATCCGCCCCAAACAGGTCTATTTTTGCGCGATGTTTAAAACCATAGATAAATATATTTTTAAAGAACTGCTCACACCTTTCTTTTATTCGCTTCTGGTCTTGACGATGATTTTTCTCGTCAATTTTATTATCCGAGCCATGGATCGAATTCTAGGGAAAGGACTCTCCTTCTTTGTCATATTGGAATATATCGCGCTCAACCTGGCCTGGATTCTCGCCTTGGCCATTCCTCTGTCTGTATTGGTGGCTGTACTCCTGGCCTATGGTCGCCTGGCTACCGATCATGAAGTAACAGCCATGCGTTCTGGTGGAATTTCACTACCCAGAATTATGGCTCCAGCTCTCATATTTTCCATACTTGTGGGTAGCTTTACCTTTTACTTCAACACCTCTATTCTGCCTGATGTAAATCACCGGGCCCGCTTGTTGGGATCAAGTATTTATCGGAAGCGTCCTGATATGGATATTGTCCCAGGCTACTTTATTGATGACCTCCCAGACTACAATATCCGCGTAAATGAGGTGACTGAATCTGGTCTTGAAGGTGTGGTGATCTTTTCTAAGAGTGACCAGAGAGAACAGGTTTCTATATTTGCTGAAACAGGTCGTACTGAAACAGCCGGGGGTCAGATTATTTTCACCCTATACAATGGGGAGAAACATCTACTCGATCTGAATAAGTTAGATGATTATCAACGAGAGTATTTTGACTCGACCCGCTTGACGGTCAAAGTGAATAACCTCGAGCTAAAACGACGCGAATCTGCCGTCCGAGGTGATCGTGAAATGACACCAGAGATGATGTATGCTCGCATTGATGAAAATAATGAGCGCTATGACCGTACTATCAATCGTATGCTTAATATTCGGATAAACAGTCCGCTCTTCAATGGAGACTCGACCGTAGATATTATTGCCCTCATGGATACGTTAAGCCGCATACCAGTGCCAGACAAAGAGCTGGTAGATGCTCGGACACGGGTTTGGAATCGAACCATCGATAAGCTGGAGAGCCAGGAACGACTGCTTAATAGTTACATGAAGCAGGTGAACAAGTACCTGGTAGAGATTCACAAGAAGTATGCGATGGCGGTTACGTGTATCGTCTTTGTGCTTATTGGTGTACCCCTTGGTATCATGACGCGGAAATCCAGTGGTACGATTGGGGTTGGCATTGGGATGTTTTTTATTTATTGGGCTGCACTGATCGCCGGGGAGGAATTGGCTGACCGACGTATCATGGATCCGGTTGTAGCCATGTGGGCCCCTAATGGACTGATGGGTATTGTTGGGCTATGGTTTAGCTATCAAGTTTCTAGAGAGAGAACCGTCATTAATATTCAATGGCTAAAGACAATTCTCAATCCGTTTAACTGGAGAATATTTCCAACTAAAAAAACTTGACTAAGTAAGCATTTACAAAAGTAGAGTATCCGACTATATTGGGCTTCAAAATTTTTGTTGAGGAGAGTTTCTGAATGTCACTTCATACCATTGTACTGGTTAAACAAGTACCCGATACGAGCAATATTTCAGGCGATGTGATGCGTCCTGATGGTACCGTAAATCGGGCTCGTCTTCCGGCTATTTTTAATCCTGAAGATCAGGAGGCCTTGGAATTAGCACTCCGTCTGAAAGATCAACATGGAGGCAAAATAACTGCCTTGACTATGGGGCCTCCAAACGCTGCCAATATGTTGCGGGAGTGTCTCTACATGGGTGCTGATCGAGCTATTCTTGTCAGTGATCGTCGGTTTGCTGCGGCGGATACGCTGGCCACATCCTATGCGCTTCATAAGGCGATTCATCATATTGGTGAATACGACCTCATTTTTGGAGGACGCCAGGCTATTGATGGTGATACTGCGCAAGTTGGTCCCCAAACAGCTGAAAAACTTGGAATCCCTCAGATCACCTATACTCAAGAAGTTCAAAAGCTAGATCTTAAAACGAGACGGATTACGGCTCGGCGAGCCATTAAAAATGGGTATGAAATATTAGATTCGCCCTTGCCTGTTCTTTTAACTGTTGTCAAAGGTGCTGCTGAACCAAGACCCTTTGATGTAAGACGCCTGTGCACCTTCAAACGAGCCCAATCACGTTTTGAGATTGAAGCCATGGTAGAGGATAGTCATGATCTGGTCGTGATGGATGAACTGCTGGAAGAAGCCAAGGCAAACAAGCTCTACATCGAAACCTGGAATATTGAAGATATCGATGCTGATGTTTCCATGTGTGGCCTGGCGGGTTCACCGACCAAGGTCCATAAAGTCGAGAACGTCATCCTCAGTGGTTCAGAGTATAAAAAAGTTGCTGCAACGACTGAAGGCCTAAACGAAATGATCTCAGAGTTGATGCAAGATCACATCTTCGGATAAGATTAAGTTGATTCGATTTATAGAGAATATGACGAGTGACACGCAAAACCCTGAATTTTAAAGCTATTTATCTAGAGAGTTGCTAGGAAATTTATGAATTTGAAAAATAAAGATATGGTATGGGTCTTCGCTGAACAAAGTGATGGTCAACTGGCTGACGTAAGTCTGGAATTACTCCATAAAGCCAGGTCATTGGCTGGTAAGATGAAGTCCCAAGTAAGTGCCGTTCTTTTGGGACATCAAGTCTCAAAGCTGACAGAGACTTTATTCGCCCATGGTGCTGATAATGTTTATCTCCTGGACGATCCAGAATTAAAAGACTTTCGGAGCCATCCCTACGCAAATTTGATTACGAGTCTGGTGGAGGATAAGCATCCTCGTGTGGTTTTGTTTGGTGCAACTCATATTGGCCGGGATATCGCCCCCAGGGTTGCTTCCCACACTCGCTCTGGACTGACTGCCGATTGTACTGAGCTTAAAATTGAGACCTTAACGCTCCGTAAAGTTGAGCATCCTGATCTGTTGCTGCAAATCAGACCCGCTTTTGGGGGTAACATTATTGCCACCATTATTTCACCCGATGTTGAGATTCAGATGGCCACCATTCGTGAAGGTGTCATGGAAATGGGGAAGCCTGATTCAAGCCGAAAAGGGAAGCTCATTCCTGTTCCTGTTGAGCTTAATTCGATTGAGACGGCAGTGAAAATAATTGAAAAACACCAGGAACCATCAGGGGTCAATCTCAAAGCTGCCCCCATCATTGTGGCTGGAGGATATGGTGCCGATACACCGGAGAAGTTTCAACTTATTAAGGATTTAGCCAAGGTCTTAGGTGCAGACGTGGCTGGATCTCGAGCAGCAGTAGATGCTGGCCTGATTGATGCCGAGCGCCAGGTGGGGCAAACGGGAACCACGGTTCGACCAAAATTATACATCGCTATTGGTATATCAGGTGCGATTCAGCACCGAGCTGGGATGCAGGAATCTCAGAAGATTATCGCGATCAACAATGATCCAGAGGCGCCCATCTTTGGCGTCGCCCACTATGGGATCACCGGTAATCTGGAAGAAGTGATTCCCGAATTGATTGCAGCCTACAAAAGCCAGTTGCACTAAGGATTATTAGTTATGTCAAATTTTTTCACTGAGAACCCGGATATTCAATTTCAATTCAATCGGCTCGATCTAGAGCAAATCATCAAGATTCGAGAAAATGATTATCAGGAAGTAAAAAAGTATTCCTATGCGCCTCGGGATTATGAGGATGCCAAAGATAATTTTAAGCGAATCCTGGAAGTTGTTGGGGATATCGCCGGAAATTTTGTAGCACAACGTGCCCGAGAAGTGGATGCCTTGGGTTCAACATTTGCCGATGGTGAAGTTACCTATGCCAAAGGTTTGGAAGAGGATATGGAGCGCCTCAATCAAGCGGGTCTCATGGGCTTTTTGTTGGAGCGTGAGTATGGGGGACTCAATCTACCCATAACATTATATATCTTTGCGGTTGAGATGGTTTCTCGTGGGGATGCTTCCCTTATGAACCTTTTTGGGTTACAGGACATTTCTGAGACAATCGAAAATTTTGCCTCTGATGATATTAAAGAGGAGTACTTACCTCAATTCAGCAGTGGGGCTGTTTCTGGAGCCATGGTGCTAACAGAACCAGATGCAGGCTCAGATTTACAGGCTGTAAAAACACGGGCTTATCAAGATGAAAATGGAAATTGGTATCTAAACGGTGTAAAACGTTTTATCACCAATGGAAATGCTGATGTTTGCCTTGTCCTCGCTCGCTCTGAGGAAGGAACCCGGGATGGCCGTGGACTCTCCCTCTTTGTATGTTATGGTGATGATACCGTTCAGATTAGACGTATCGAGCATAAGTTAGGCATTAAAGGTTCTCCCACCTGTGAAATGCAATTCCATGATACACCAGCACAACTTATTGGATCACGCAAACGAGGTTTGATTTCCTATGTCATGGCCCTTATGAATGGAGCGCGTTTGGGGGTTGCAGCTCAGGCTTTGGGTATTGCCCAGGCAGCTTATGTGGAAGCGCGTCGGTATGCCCAGGAACGCGAGCAATTTGGTAAATCGATTTTAAACTTTCCCGCTGTGGCTGATATGCTGGTCAAAATGAAAGTCGATCTTGAAACATCAAGAACATTGATATACTCCACTTCTCATGCAGTGGATATGCTCAAAGTAAGTGAAATTGAATTGGCCAGACTCAAAGCTGCTGGTGAATCCTTCACCGATGCAAGAGCAGCTGTTAAGCATTGGAAAGCTATGGCAGATTTCTTGACCCCCCTCTCCAAGTATATCATCTCAGAAAAAGCCAATCGAATTTGTTATGATGCGATTCAAATCCACGGTGGAACGGGTTACATGCAGGAATTCAATGTGGAACGTCATTATCGTGATGTTCGCATTACCAATATTTATGAAGGAACTTCACAACTTCAAGTAATTGCCGCCATTGGTGGCGTGATCAAAGGTGTTGCTGACGAACGTTTTGATAAGTATGAAGCTAGAGAATATCGTCACGAAGCACGTCTGCTGGCAACTAAGCTGAAAAAGATTAGAACTTTGTTTATCAAGAGCAAAACCTATGTATTGGAGAAGGAAGATAAAGCTTATCAGGAGTTACATTCTGCTGAATTAGTAGAAATGTACGGCTCACTTTATGTAGGCTATCTCGTTTTAGATGAAGCAAGCGAAGATTCGCGAAAAATGCTGATTGCGAAGAAATATATTATGGATGCCTTGGCAACCGCCCTGCATCATACTGAATCCATCACCAAGGGTTTTGATACGCTGTTTACAGATGTGGAACAAATCCTCACAAAGGAATAGGCCTTAAAAAACGTAGAGACGTTGCATACAACGTCTCTACGTATAGAAATATTATAATTCTTTAGGGTTATTTAGCCAGCATTATCCTCACCACCATCGATACCAATAATATTGCCTGTCATCCAGGTACTCATACCTGCAAAAGCAACCACTGCATCAGCAACATCATCTGGGGTGGTTAGGCGACCGCCTGGATTCGCCTGCAGCGCACGGGCAATCATTTGCTCGTTACCAGGAATTTTACGTAAAGCAGGTGTGTCTGTAACACCAGCCCTTAAGGCGTTAGCCGCAATCTTTTTTGGGGCCAATTCAAAGGCAATCTGACGAATATGAGCTTCGATCGCTGCTTTAGCAGCTGAAACAGCACCATAATTTGGCCACACAGTATGCCCTCCTGAACTGGTCATACAAAAGATATGAGCGCCTTCATCCATGAGCCTGTGCCCAACCACGTCTTGGGTCCAGTAGACCAAGGAATGAGCCATAACATCCAGGGTCATATCCATTTGATTTTTGTGAACAACACCACCACTACCCTGGTTATAAACCACCGGTAATAGGGTGCCAAATGCCAGCGAGTGAACCAATACCTGAATCGTTCCAAGAGTCTCTGAAAAGGTTTCCTCCATGGTTCTGATGACTTCTTTGCGTGCACGCGTATCGGCTGCATTAATATTAAAGAAGATCGACTTTGACCCTGCAGCCTCAATATCGGCCTTGATATCCTGCACATTGTGCATGGTCGCTTTACGATCTAAGTGTATTCCAAATATGTTATATCCGTTGCTGGCGAGTTTGCGGGAAATTGCCCCACCAAATCCACTAGATGCTCCGAGTATAAGTGCCCATTTCTGCATATCAGTTCCTTTCAATTCTCTACGTCTAACTTGCGCTGAATATAGATTTGGCTTCAGCGATGGAAAGTTTTTTATTGGTGATATAGAAACTCACATATTGATGAAAAACTTATGGAGCTGCTTTACCCCATGAAGAATTGGTGTTATACGAATTTCAGTTCCAAATGGAGTGCTCAATTTCCTGAATGCTCGAAATGTTCAGTATATGGTTCTGACCAGAATATAGTTCGATCATATTAGTTTTAGGAGTTTAGACTTTGAAAATCGAAAATTTGAATTATTCGTTGAATGTAGGATACTGACAATATGTTTTTAATTTTTAATTTTTAATTGATAATATTTCCCCTGCCATGTATCACGCTGATTGAGTTCTACATCCATAAGATGGGTCAGCTTGGGAATATTATAACCCCATCGAGGAGCAATGAGAATATCATCAGGGGCATCTCCAAATAGTCGCTGAATAACGATTTCAGGGTTCAGTCTCTCGAGGATATCAGCCACTAATTCAATGTATTCATCTGCCTGGAAAAGGGGAAAAGGTTCCTTCTCATAGCGATTCGCCAGAACGGTCCGTTTTACTACATGGAGCTGATGAATTTTTAGGAAATCGAGCTTCAAGTCATTAGCGGCGATTCCAGTTTGAAACATCATTTCTCGGGTTTCTACGGGAAAACCAAGGATCACATGCCCGGCGACTTTTATCCCGTATTGTTTGGTCAACTCGATTGCTTTCACTACAGACTCATAATCGTGCCCCCGGTTCATCCAGGTCAGGGATTCATCATGAATGGACTCGATCCCAAATTCCAGTGTGACTTGAACCTTCTCATTGAGTTGAGCCAGATACTCTAAAAGAGGGATGTCAATACAATCACTCCGGGTGCCAATATCAAGTCCTACTATGTTGGGATAGCCAATGGCCTCCTCGTACATCTGCTTCAACTTCTCAAGCTTATCATAGGTATTGGAATAGGCCTGAAAGTAAGCGATGTATTTTTGAACGTTGTAGCGGTCCACCATAAAGGGAATGGAGGCTTCCATCTGATCTGGGATGGACATTTCATTATTGATGTAATGAGGTACAAAACTGTCGTTATTACAATAAACACAACCACCAAAACCTTTGCTGCCGTCCCGATTTGGACAGGTGAACCCACCGTGGAGGGACACTTTTCGAATTTTCTCACCATAAGTATTTTGGAGATAATAATTGTAGTTATGGTAGCGCCGGTTAAGCCAGCTTTTTGCTTGGTTTTCTGCGTCATTTGGTGAATTTGGTATCATGATAGTATTTAATTCTTTTTGCTCAAATGTCGAGCTTCTTTTCCGTACCGATCAGGTAATTCCAATAAGGTATTTCAACGTGAGTAAGCTAGTAATTACAACCCTAATCATCGGCTTTATGAGCTTGGGCTTTGTTCAGGGCCAGGAAAAAATATGCAAAGTAGAGCATCCCCCCATCGATGAGCAAAGCGCTTTGGTTAAAAGCCAAACTTATGAAGATGTTTACTGGGTATCGAATGATTCTGGAGATGAACCAGTCGTATTTCCACTAAATGGAAAAGGGGAAATAATTATCCCTGGTTTTCTTAAGCGTCGTTACAACGGGAAGGAAGGCCGGGATTACCCAGGTATAGAGATTAAAGGTGCCGTTCACCATGATTGGGAAGCCATTGCCCTCCTAAAGGACACCCTGGTGATTGCCGATGTGGGTAATAACGGGAATGCCAGACGAGACATGGGGATTTATCTGGTTCCAGAACCTAATCCGCACGCCATCTATGAAACCCGTCCATTGGTTTGGTATCCCGTACGTTATGAGGATCAAGAACTCTATCCTGCAGCTGAATGGGAATATGACTGTGAGTCTATATTTACGTTTAAGGGAAAAGTTTACTTTTTGACCAAACACAGATCTGATCGAGTCATCAATAGACCGGCCCCAGCTACCAAGCTTTATCGAATGGACACCCGACACACAAGCAAAGTTAATGTCCTGAAATATATTAGTCGCAAAGAGGATTTAGGGGGGTGGGTCACAGATGCTGATATAGCGCCTGATGAATCTGCCATGGTTCTTGTTGCTCAAAATCCTTTAACAACGACCCTCTGGTATTTTCCAAGGCCAAAACGGGGCGATGATTTTCTATCCCAAAAACCAAAATATTTTAACCTGCTCAAGGCTGACCAAGCCGAAGGTATTTGCTTCAAAGACTCAAAAACTCTCATTGTCAGCAATGAACAGCGTGACTGGATTGAAGTACCGCTTTCAGTCTTCACCAAGTAGAATTTGCAAAGGAATCTTATGAAATTTGATCACTCCCTCAGAACTGTTTCAACCAGTCCTGGTGACTTTACGATAGCAGGTGCTATCAAGAATTATGCTCCTGATCTAAAACTGGAACCTATTCACACCGCCATTCATCTAACAATAGATGTGCAGGGGCGGGCAGCAAAAGGGTATGCATTGGTTACACTTCGCGCTAATGTTACGGGATCACACCTCATTAAACTGGATGCAGTTGACTTCGATTATGTAAAAGTGTCTGATTTATCAGGTAAAGAGTTGATGCATCAATATGATGATACGACTATTACCATCATGGGTGATTACGTTTATAAATCTTTAGAAGAGCGGGTTATTCGGATTGATTATTCAATCAAGGAGCCGATCTCAGGTCTGAAGTTTTCTCAACCAGATCAAGCGAGACCAGAACTCCCTTTTTATGCAATCACAGATAATGAAACTGAAAGAGCTCGCTACTGGTTCCCCTGTGTTGATTTCCCAACGGTTCGACCCAAGATGGATTATTACCTGACTGCTCCAGAGGACCTCATCATTTTGGCCAATGGTGCCCTGATTTCTGAGGAAACCAATAATGGGTTAAAGACGGCGCACTGGAAACTGGATTATCCATGTCCCAGCTATCTTGCTTGCTTTGCCATTGGTGAATTTTCCGAATATAAGGATGAGCCACTTCGTGATATGCCCATCGCGTATTACGCAGATAAATCATATACCCCTGAACAACTCCAACGCACATTCGCACCCACCCGTAAGATGTTGATCTGGATGGAAAAAAAGCTGGGGATGGACTTTCCTTATCCCAAGTATTTTCAGGTTGCTGGCCGCGAAATTGGTGGAGCAATGGAAAATATTTCACTGGTCACCTGGGATGATAAATTCATGTTGGATGAAACCATGGCCAAAGAGTTGCAGTACATCATGGATCTGATCAATGTCCACGAGATGTCGCACTCATATTTTGGTGATGCCGTGGTTGCCTACGATTTTGCCCATGTTTGGCTCAAAGAAAGTTGGGCAACTTATATTGAATCTGTTTGGCTGGAGGATTCTGAAGGCAAGGATGCCATGGATTGGCAGTTGGCGGAAGAAGCTCGCAGTTATATAGGCGAGGCAAAGAATCGCTATGTGCGACCGATCATCACGCGTGAGTATGACCATAGTTGGAATATGTTTGATATGCATCTCTACCCTGGAGGAGCTTGGCGCCTACACATGCTTAGGCATTTGGTTGGAAGTGACAAGTTCTGGGCTGGTGTACAGGATTATGTAAACACTTACGCTGGAAAAACTGTTAAATCACTGGACTTTCAGCGTTGTATTGAAAATACTTCGGGCCTGAATCTGGATAGTTTCTTTGACATGTGGTTTAGATCGAAAGGCTATCCCATTTTAGACATCTCCTTTGAACATGACAAAGATAAGGGACGGGGTAAGTTTACCATTGAGCAAAAGCAGGTAGATTCAAAAAAAGGTATTGAGCTTTTTGAGATGGATCTGGAATTGGCCTGGCAAGATGTGGCCGGTAAAGACCATGTTGAAACGGTTCAACTTCGGAAAACTATCCAGGTTTTCCATATTCAAATGGATGAGCCAAAACATTTAAGCATAGATCCTGACATGAAGGCTCTCTTTGAAGCAGATTTTAATCCTGGTGATAATAAATTAAGACACCTACTCGGCAATGGGAAGACGGTTCGCAGTTTGATGCAAGCCATTACTGAATTAGCCAAAACAGGTAAACGGAAGAATCTGCAAGCCATTCGAGACTATCTGGCGAATGAAAAAAGGTGGGGTTTGCGACTCCATGCATATCGTTCCCTGGGCACAGTAGGAAATGCTTATGCATACCAACACCTCTCTGAACTACTCATTGATGAATCCGACCCAATGGTGATTGAAGAAGCTGCTCGTGCTTGTGGTGCACACTCCAATGCAAAATTGAGAGCTGCAATTCAGAAGAAGCTTGAATCCAAGGAGTTGCCTTACCGTGGACAAATGACCCTTCTAGAAAGCCTTGGGAAACAAAGAAATCAAGCAGATATCTCTGTCCTGAAGGACTATTCAAACCAGGCTGGTTGGCGGAATATGGTGCGCGCTGGTGCCTACGCTGGTCTGGGTGCAAGTAGATCGGTTGAGGCGGCTGAAGTACTCCTGAATGGAGTTAGCGAACCGGTTCATTTCTACGATGAGAAAGTAGCTCGATTGGCCGCGCTTCGCGCTTTAATGGGGTGGTTGCCAGATCATCTTCAGAAACAAGCAGGACAATCACTCTGTGATGCAACTGAAGACCCAAGCTATATGGTTAAGATTAATGCAGCTCGTAATTTGGGGCTGAGTAAATTTAGCGCTGGTCTGCCCGCCTTAAAATCACTTTTGAATCAGGTTGCTGTCCAGGATTACCCATTAATTAAGCGCCAAATTCAAGCCATTCAGGCTTCTGGTGACATGAGTGCGAACAATAAATTGCAAAAACAGCTCGATGAATTAAATGAGCAAATGGCTAAAATGGAGAAGCGTCTTCAGGAGGTTGAAGCTGACGAATAAATTAAGATATCTCAGCTTACTTGTTTTGCTCCTGATGGGGATATTGTTGGTCTCATGTGAGCGGGAATCAAGAGTTATATCCATAGATTTAAAAATCTCAGAATTGGTTTGTCGAGATGGGCAGCATATTTTTGAAAGTCGTCTTCTGGACTTAGATGGAATCAAAGCCGTGACTACAAATATCCAAACCCAGAAGGCTCAAATTAGCTACCGCGAGAATCAGGTAAGTGCTAAGCTTATCAAGGATCATCTTTTGGATTTTGGCTTTACGGTTAATGGCATAACCGGCAATGCCAGTGCTTACTACCGCTTGCCATCTTGTTGCCGAGTTGAGCCAGAAGCTTAGCTCTATATCCGTCAGCGTATTCGTCTGCTCAAGTAGTAAATATGAAAGATTATTAACATGATTACTCAATCCCAATTTCGGTCGCATTTTGATGTTACAGATCATCGTATTTATTTTAATCATGCGGCCTATTCACCTCTCTCAAGACCTGTTGTTCAGGCAATGGACGAATATTTTACGCACCGGCTGAAGGGAAACCCTGCCACATGGGATATTGCTGAAAAGCACATGGAGGATTTACGCAGAAATTATGGCCTGTTGGTTGGTGCGCCCTCGGATCGTATCGCTATGATGGCAAACACAGTTACGGGGATCAATGTCTTGGCTGGTGGTCTGGAGTGGCATACTGGTGATCATATTCTACTTTATAAAGATGAATTCCCCTCAAATGTGATGCCATTCCTCAATCTGGCTAAGCTGGGTGTTGAGGTAGAGTTTATTGACGCCCCTGATGGGCGAGTAACCGTCGAACTATTTGAAGCAGCTCTTCGACCCAGTACCAGACTTATTTCAGTAAGCAGTGTTCAGTATCTTACCGGGTATCACGCTGATATGAAAGCTATATCCAGCCTATGTCGGGCAAATGATATTTTATTCTCCGTGGATGCCATTCAATCCATTGGTGTCATACCCACTGACGTCATTGACCTGGGTATTGATTTCTTAGCTGTTGGTGGTCATAAATGGATGATGTCACCTCTAGGCACTGGATTTCTTTATGTCACCGAGGAATTACAGCAACGCTTGAGCTTGGTTTATAGAGGGTATATGGGCCATCAAAACCCAATTGATTTTGGTAACTTCACCCAGGAATTAAGCCCAGATGCCCGCCGATTTGAATTGGGAGCTTTTAATGCTCCTGGCATAGTGGGGGCAGAGAAGGCAACAGAGTTGTTACTCGAATGCGGTCCTGAGAGCATTTATCGTCACGTAAGAAAGCTGATTAATCAATTTGAATGGGGGCTGGAAGAGACAGACTTTAAGCCACTCTATAATTTTGTAGATTCAGAAATTAGTGGAATTTATATGTTTACACATGCAGATGTCTCGAGGAATGAGGAGGCGTTCACCAAATTTTCAGAAGCAGGCGTGAATCTTTCTTTACGGGGAGGTGGGTTACGGATTGCCCCGCATTACTACAACACATCTGATGAAGTAGAACAACTTTTAGACATAGCCAAATCATTTATATAGGCAATTGGGAACAGCAGTAGTTTGATTGCGTTAACAAATATTATTTGTTGGTATCATTATATTCCCATACGGAATTCAAGGAGTCCATTATGCTCAAATCGCGTTTTATAATTTTTATAGTTAGCTTAGGTTTCGGTCTTTCCATCTGGAATTGTTCAAAAGAGGTAAAACCTGAATTGCCCTCCGAAAAGATCACTATTACAACCACCTCCGAAGCAGCTTTGGAAGCTTATCGTATGGGGGGAAATTCAGCAGATGTTTTTCAATTGGTGGATGCGGCAAATCATTACAAAAAGGCGATTGAACTTGATCCTGATTTTGCCATGGCCTGGCTGCAATTGGCTTATGCTTCTCCGGGGATAACCTTGTTTTTAGAAGCCCTCGATTCAGCTAAAGCAAATGCTGAAGCAGTAAGTGATGCTGAACGTCTTATCATTCAAGCTGCTGACTATGCCGTTCTCCAAAATAATATGAGACACCGAGCCGCACTCAATCAGTTGGTGAACGAATATCCTGGTGATGAGATGGCTCATCTGCTTCTGGGTAATTACTATTTTGGGGTTCAGCAATATAATTTGGCGGTCAAATCCTATACAAATGCCATTGTCCTCAACGAGAAAATAGTCACACCATACAATCAATTAGGATACTCGCAAAGAGCTTTAGGCAACTATGGTGAGGCAGAAAAAGCATTCAAATCTTATGTTAGATTGAATCCTAAAAATGCAAATGCTTATGATTCTTATGCAGAGCTACTGATGGAGATGGGGCGACATAAAGAATCGATAGAGTTTTATAACCAAGCACTGGCCATTGATCCAAGATTTGCATCCAGTCATATCGGGATTGCCTGCAATTATAGTATTTTAGGTGAACCCGAAAAAGCCCGAGCACAATTACTGCTACTGAAAACGGGTGCTGAAAATACTCTGGTCACGCGACGAGCCATTTTTTCAGAGGCTCTTTCCTATATATATGAAGGTGATGTCGAACAGGCCTTAGCGACTGTACAGATTAACCGGAATCAAGCTAAGCTGGAAAATGATACGCCCAACGAGGCAAATGATCTAATTGTAATTGGGAATTTATATCTTGAATTGGGGAAACCAGAACAGGCTTTAAATAGTTTTAGTCAATCGATCAAGATGATTAACGGATCTGGGTTCCAGCAGGAGATTATTCAGAATGCTCAAACTACCCATCTCTTTAATGTTTCTCAAGTATTCGCTTTACAAGGTGAGTTTAAGCGAGCAGAGCAGATGGCGAAGACTTTTTATGAGCAGGTTTTTGAGGGCAGGAATCCTATCCAAATACGCTTAGCTTTTCAGTTGAATGGGATCATTGCATTGGCGCAAAAGGACTATCAACTCGCGATTGAGAATCTTGAACAGTCCAATCAATTAAACCCGATGAATTTGTATCGTTTGGGACAAGCTTATACAGGTGCGGGTAGAGAACAAGATGCTGCAAATATGATCCAGAGAGCTTCCGAGTTAAATGTCCTCAACAACATGAATCAAGCTTTGGTGCTGAGCAAAACAAAATTTAAGAAGACATCTTAGACAGCTTTAATTGATATAGCTTGTAGTGCAAAATAGTGTTGATCTACATATAAAAGGTAGAACTATTGTTGCTGCTTGAGCCAGGCTAAGGCTTGATCCAAACTTTCCATTTCAACTAATATGAGACCTGTCTCAGCCGTTTTCATCGAAAAGGATGTAACATTAAATGCTGCTACTGGGCTATTGCTAGGTTTGATCGTGATGAAATACTTAATTCCATTTTCCACAAATTTCGGGAAAACATCAGTCCCAATATAATCGATGATGTGTTTGGCAAATTTACCTTCTGCCTGGCTGGAGTCAACAATCCAAGCCACACCATTATTTGCTTTGGAGTAATCCAGTCCTTTAACCAATACGGCTTCGCGGAATTCATCCACTCTCACATAGTAGTTTTTCCAAACATCAACGATGGCTCGGCTCTCGTCATGCCAAAGAAAGTTAACTCTCCTAGATTAAGTGAAAGGTGTCTCTTGATTAAACTTAGACGACTGGGCTGATATAGAGTGAAACGGCTAAGAAGTGGAATAAACTTCCCGCTAAAACAAACCCATGCCAGATTGCATGATTGAAGGGAAGTTTCTCCCATGCGTAAAAAAGAACGCCTGCTGTGTAAGTTAGTCCACCAGCCAATAACCACAGAAATCCACCTAGAGGGAGCGCGGCCAGTAATGGTTTGATTGCAATAATTACAACCCATCCCATGAGCACATAGAAAACGGTACTCAGGATTTCATATTTGGGACCAAAAACAATCTTAAGGATGACACCTGCGATGGCTAAGCCCCAGATGATACCAAAAAGAGTCCAGCCCCAGGGTCCCCTGAGGGTTACGAGAAGAAAGGGAGTATAAGTGCCCGCAATCAGTAAATAGATGGCGGAATGATCGAATATTCTCAAAAGCTCTTTTGCTCTTTTTGATTTAAAGCCATGGTATAGAGTCGATGCCAAGTAAAGCAGAATGAGGGAAGAACCATAGATGCTGAAACTCACAACCTGCCAGACGTCGCCGTATAAAGCTGCGCGAATAACCAGGTAGGTGAGACCAAATACACTAAGGGCTACCCCTGCGGCATGAGTCATTGTGTTGGCCAGTTCCTCGTAGTGTTGAAGACTTTTTCTCATATCAGCCCTTGAGTTGGCCAATTTCATCAAAGAAATAAATAATACTCTCAATTCCTTTGTGGAAATTAGTGAGGCTAAAATTTTCATCAGGCGCATGGGCATTTTGGTCAGGGAGACCATATCCTAAAAGGAGAACCGGTGCTTGAATAATGTCCGCAAAGACCTTTACAATTGGAATTGAGCCACCTTCACGAAGAAAATCTACTTCCTTCCCAAAGGACTTCTCCAAAGCACGAACACCCGCCTGTAGCCCTGGGTTGTCCAGGTCTGTGACGTACCCAAATCCACCATGCATTGCCTGAATATCTACATCCATACTTTCTGGAATAAGGGATTCTACATAACGCTTGAACTTTTGAGCAATATCATCTGGATTCTGATCAGCCACCAAGCGCATGGAGACTTTTGCATGGGCTTCAGCTGGTATGACCGTTTTAGCACCTTCACCCTGAAATCCACCCCAGATACCGTTGATGTCGAATGTGGGACGGGCCCATAGACGTTCTAAGTCCTCATACCCTGCTTCACCAAATAAAGTCGGGGCTCCAATGCTTTTGGCAAAGGCTTCAGGATTAAAGGGGAGCTTATTAAGCTTTTCATGTTCGTTTTCCGTGATGGGTAAAACATCATCATAAAATCCAGGGATGCGAATCCGACCATCTTCATCTTTCATTTGGGCCAGGATTTCAACAAGGGCATTGATTGGATTTTTAACCAGTCCACCAAATGATCCAGAATGTAAATCAGTGTTGGTGCCTCTCAGGTTAACCTGTAGGTAAGCCAAGCCACGAAGACCGTATGTTATTCCAGGATAACCTTCTCTGAACATAGGTGTATCAGAAATAACAACGTAATCAGCAGTCAGCATCTCAGAATGATCTCTAATGAAATCTTCCAGGTGAATCGATCCAACTTCTTCTTCGCCTTCAAAAACCAGCTTGATGTTAACCGGGAGATCTCCCAGGGTTGAGAACCAGGCTTCAATAGCCTTCAGGTGGATATAAATTTGACCCTTATCGTCTGCTGATCCCCGAGCAAATATGCGATCGCCTTTAATGACGGGCTCAAAAGGTGGGGAACTCCACAAATCAACGGGGTCAACCGGTTGCACATCATAATGCCCATAGATCAATAGCGTTGGTTTACCGGGAGCTTTAAGCCATTCGGAGTAAACAACGGGATACCCGTTTGTTTCAATCAATCGGGCTTTATCCATACCAATTTTCTGCATTTCATCTTTAAGAACCGTGGCCATTTGGAGCATATCTTTCCCATGCTCAGGCAGGGCACTGATGCTAGGAACTTTCAGGATATCAATCAGCTCCTGTTCATATCTCTCTTTATTATTGCTGAGGTATTCAATGGTCTTTTGCATGACTTAATCCTGTAATTCAAGAAGTTCTTGTTGAACAAACTCAACCAGCTCTTTGAGTGTATCAGCAGAGAAATCAAACTGGATACCCATAGCTTCCCAAACTTCTGGTAATGGTTTTGAACTACCCAGGCTTAAGCCCTTGATATAGCCTTCTAGAGCTGCCTTAGGGTCCTGTTTGAAAAGACGATAAACTTGTAATGCGCCCAACTGAGCAATGCCATATTCAACATAATAGAAGGGCATTCCGAAAATATGCAATTGGCGCTGCCAGCCATTTCGTCTGAAATGATCGAAGTCTTCCCAGTTGACCAAGTCAGACATAAATCGTCGATTTAATCCATCAAAATAATCATCGCGTTCTTGTACCGTATGTTCAGGGTTGAGGTAAACCCAATGTTGAAATGCATCTACCGTTGCACACCAGGGGAAGAAGGATATGATTCCTTCAAGATGTTCACGACGTGCTCTGATATGATCTTCAGCGTTGTAGAATTTGTCCCAAAGTCCTGCAGTCATCAATTCCATGCTCATGGATGCTGTTTCAGCCATCTCTGCAGGGGTATCGCGATAGTGAATCATAGGCTCATCGTTGGTGAGAAAAGTATGCATGGCATGTCCGCCCTCATGACACATCGTAACGACATCACGCTGGGTACCTGCTGCATTCATGAAAATAAAAGGCATCCCAGTTGTTTCTAGCCCATAATTATAGCCACCAGGTGCTTTTCCTTTTCGTGATTCCAGATCAAATAGATCAGCCGCTTGCATAGCCTTAAGATTGGCACCAAACTGGGGATGGATTTCACCAAAAATCGAGATCGCATGCTTTAGGAGATCAGCACCCGTCTCAAAAGGTTTCAGTGCTTGCTGACCTTTTGGCTCGCCAGCTGTATCCCAGGGGCGATAATCATTGATATCGAGACCTAACTTTTTACAGTGTTTTCTGCCAATTTCACGGGCCATCGGGACAATATGCTCCTCGATAGCATTTTGAAAATCAATGGCATCCTGAGGGGTGTAGTCAAAGCGTTGTAGTCGATCGTGGGCAAAATCACGGTAATTGTCATACCCGGCATTTGCAGCTGTCTGAACCCTCAACTTGAGCATGTCAGTATAAATTTTGTCAGCTTCATCCTTCACTGAATACCGTTTGTTATTGATGGCCTGCCAGGCTTTTTTTCGTTTTGCGCGATCAGACGATTGCAGATGTACGGCGGCCTTTGGTAAGGGCATTTCTTCACCATCAATGGTAGCTAAAAGACCACCAGTGAGCTGATCATATTTTGTACTGTGTTTTGAAATAGTGGCAGATAACTCGACATTGTCTTCACGAAACATCTCAAGTTCGCGATTCAATTTCTTCTTGAGCTGTCCAAATCGATCTTCTGGCAAATCAGAAAATAGGGGGTGCCCAACTATCATTTTTTCCACAGAATTGGCTGCTTTCTCAAGTTCAGGGGAAATGACTGTGGCAAATAGTTCGTGGCGATCTACATATTCTTGATTTGCTGTTTCACGACTCATGTTGATGTATGACCAGGCGTTATGCTCGTGAAACACACTCAAGGCCTCACTGTAGTGGGTGATCAGTTGTGAAAGATCTTCAGTTGTATTGATCTCTTCGTTCAGCAGAGTAGTGAAATATGGTTTCAGGTCATCCCATGAATTGATGGTCAGGTCTGTAGGTATAAAATTACTGGGTTGGTACATATCTTTCTCCTTGGAAACATTCGTTTTATGCTTGGGGCATTTTACACATGACCCCCCATGAAACAAGGGCATTTTCTATGCCAGTCAACCGAATCCTTGACCGTTCTAGACCAAAATATTATAACATATAACCCAAAGAGACAGCCATCGCATACAGAGTTAAAGGTCCACTCAATAAGCCCCAAAAGAAGCGATTTACACGAACTCGCCATGACTTGTTGTGTCCCTTTGTAAAACATCCTCTTTCGGAATTCCAAATACGGATTAACATGGGCGTGCATGGGGGATTGTTTATAACAAATAGGATCTCTACTCATGGAAACACCTCGCAAGAAGCTTAATTTTTTAGATCGATACCTGACACTTTGGATTTTACTCTTTATGGGGGCTGGTGTCGCTACAGGTTATGCATTCCCTGGTGTGACCGTGTTTTGGGATAGTATGCAATCTGGTACAACCAATATTCCCATTGCGATTGGTTTGATTGTCATGATGTATCCTCCCTTGGCCAAGGTACGCTATGAAAGATTGGGTAAACTTTTCAAGGATACCCCTGTTTTGAGCTTCTCACTTATCCAAAACTGGATCGTGGGCCCCATGCTCATGTTTATCCTGGCCATCGTATTTTTACGAGACTATCCCCATTACATGACTGGCCTCATCGTTATTGGGCTGGCCCGTTGTATTGCCATGGTGATTGTTTGGAGTGACCTGGCCGGTGGTGATAGAGAGTATACGGCTGGATTGGTGGCCTTAAACTCAATTTTTCAGATTCTGTTCTTTTCACTCTATGCCTATATCTACTTGAGTGTCTTGCCGGCATGGTTTGGACTTGAACTCGAGGCAGCCAGCATCTCCATGATTGAGATAGCTCAAAGTGTTGGGATCTATTTGGGGATTCCATTTTTTGCAGGATTGCTCTCCAGAATTATACTGATTCGTTTGCAGGGCGAGGATTGGTTCCATAAAGTCTTTATTCCGAAGATTAGTCCACTCACTTTAATCGCGCTGTTGTTCACCATCTTTGTTATGTTTTCCCTAAAGGGTGAACTCATCGTAGAAATTCCTCTGGATGTTTTGCGGATTGCATTGCCTCTTGTGATCTATTTCCTGATTATGTTTTTCGGATCATTTTTTATGGCTCGGAAACTCAAAACTTCTTATGAGAAAACAACTTCATTGGCATTTACGGCAGCGAGTAATAATTTTGAGTTGGCGATCGCAGTAACAGTGGCAGTTTTTGGCATTAATTCGGGCGAGGCTTTTGCCGCAGTGATTGGACCACTTGTAGAGGTGCCTGTCCTCATTGGATTGGTGAATGTGGCCCTTAGATATAAATCAACATTTAAGTCTGCTGAAGACTGATCCTGCCGAAGTCTTCAATGTATATTGTCCAGGAGTGGTCATTTCCACAGGCTCAGTGTCCAAAGTCATTAAGGAATATTTATGAATATCGGACCCTATAAATTAAGCTCAATTGTAACCTCAACATTTGCTTTGGATGGGGGGGCCATGTTTGGTGTGGTTCCCAAAACCATGTGGAGTAAACAGGTTGTAGTCGATGACGCTAACCGTATTGATATGGTGACACGCACACTCCTCTTAGAATCAGAGGACCAGAAAATTTTGATTGATACTGGCAATGGTGATAAATGGTCAAGTCGTATGCGGGAGATATTCAAGATTGAGACGGGCTCCTATATTTTGCCCACCAGTCTACTTGCCCGTGGAATTCAAGTTGAGGATATCACCGATGTCATCTGTACCCATCTTCATTTTGATCATGTCGGGGGTAATACCCAGATTGAGGATGGCGAAATAGTACCGACCTTTTCCAATGCCAAACATTGGGTGCAAGCCGAGAACTGGCAACTGGCTAACTACCCGCATGAGAAGGATCGAGCCAGTTACCTCTCAGAGAACTGGCAAGTTCTTGCGGAAAATGGAATGCTGGAGATTATGCACTCCGAACGAGAATTATTTAATGATATCAAATTAGAATTGGTCCATGGCCACACAGCGGGACAGCAGTTACCCGTCATATCGGACGGTACCAAAACCCTCATATATGGGGGTGACTTATTCCCTATGAAAAACCATATCCCCATACCCTGGGTGATGGCCTATGATAATGAACCACTCCGTAGTATTGCCGAAAAGAAAAAGATACTACCCGCTCTACTTGAACAGGACGCCATTGTGTTTTTTGAGCATGATCCCCAATCGATCGCCTGTAAGCTCAAGGCGACCGAAAAAGGGATCGTTGGTGGTGAAAACATTAAATTATGATTCATTCGGAATAATTATTTATGCTGAGCTATCATAAACTTCAGGAAATTGGCAAAAAGATTGGCATCCAGAAGCTGGGGGTCGCAGGTGCTGGGAATCTCCAATCAGACAAGTTGACTGAATGGCTAGATCGTGGATATCAGGGAGAGATGTCCTATATGGAACGGAACCTGGATAAGCGCCTGGACCCTGGAAAGTTGCTGAATGATGCCCAGTCAGTCATCTCCGTTTTTGTGAATTACCATCAGGCTGAGAGCAATCCTGGTGTGGATGGTGTGATCTCAAAATATGCTCGAAGTATTGACTATCATCCAGTGGTCAAAGACCTGCTTCATGATCTTGCGAATGAATTATTTAGTGATGAGATTCAGGGGCTGAGTCGGAAACAAAGGGCACTTGTTTACCGTGTTTTTGTTGATTCAGCACCAGTAATGGAAAAACAGTGGGCCGTAGCTGCTGGGATTGGCTGGCAGGGAAAACATTCAAATATAATTACGCGAGAATATGGTAGTTGGGGATTCTTGGGAGAGATTATTACCACTGAGCCATTCGACCAATATGATGTAAAGGTGCCTGATCTCTGTGGCACTTGTTCAGCATGTATTGATGCCTGCCCAACCCAGGCAATTGCAGAGCCCTATCGCGTAGATGGATCAAAATGTATTTCGTATGCGACCATTGAGCTGGCATCTGATAAACCTATCCCAGATCAAATTCGTTCAAATATGGGTGAGTGGTTGTTCGGCTGTGATATTTGTCAGGACGTTTGTCCCTGGAACCGCTTTGAAAAACCAAGTGAGCATACCGCTTTTATTCCAGTTGAAAATATGCAAGGAAGTTTACCTGACTTCAATACACTTGATGATCAGGAATTTACTAAAATGTTTAAAGATACTCCCTTGGAACGACCCGGCTTAAAGGGGATGCAGCGGAATCAGGGGCTAAAAGTATAGCCTAAAGGTGGGGAAGTATCAGACACATCGATACAAAGGCATGATTTTCAGATAAGACTAAGGTTGGATCTCATCGATAATTTCCACCTGCCAATTTTCATCGACCCAAATCAGCATGATATGCATATTGAGATGCCAGGTCTCCATGATTTTCCCAGATTTCTTCAGGTGTTCAAGATGCATTTCTTTTGAAACAGGATTCCCTGCGCAATCATCATGGGCTACCAGAGCTAACTCAGTTGACTTATGCTTATCTCTGGAAACAAGAATACGTTGGAGAATCAACCGGGAGGCTGTGGCTGTTGAAGCCATAATACGATCTGGACCTGCTTCTGTAATAACGTCAATGTAGGTTGCACCAGTTTTCTCCTTCATCCAGCTATTAACGGGATCTTGTACACGGCCATCCATACAGTTAATTACGGTTGCAAATGTTGAAGTCATATTGGGATTCCTTTAATCAGGTGGGTTCTACTTACCTGGGATGAGTTTTTGTTTTAAAGCTGTAATCCGTTGATATGAAGCATGAATGTTTTCAGGGTCTATCTGGCCATCACGAATGCCAGAAATAATGACCTCGCGTACATAAATAGGTAAATTCTGTTTCAGGTCTAAGGGGTCGGAAAATTGTAGGATATCACAACCTGCATTCACTGCAGAGATAATAATATCATCTAACTTATAATTCTTCATGATGGCCCCCATTTGTAAATCATCTGTCACTACAACACCATCAAAACCAAGTTTTTCGCGCAAGCCGTGTTGGATATGGGCTGTTGATAATGAGGCTGGATATTGGGGATCTATATTTGTATCAAAGAGATGACCGGCCATGATGAGGTCGACCTGTGATGAATCAATTAACCGTTTAAAGGGGAGTTGTTCAGAGGTTCTCCAGGTGTGGGTAATATCGGTCAGATTATTATGAGTGTCTTCCCGAGAGCTTCCATGACCGGGATAATGTTTAAGGGTCGTGAGTATCCCCATATCATGGTGGGCTTTGATGAATGTCGCACTGAAATCATAAACAGTTCCCGGATTCCGTGAGAAACTCCTATTCAGCTGCCCTATTGCTGGTGAAGCACGATTGATGTTCACATCCACAACAGGACCTAGATTAAGGTTTAATCCGGTCTTACTAATCTGGGTAGCCATGTCTGTGTAGATATCATAAGCTTTGGCCTGATCCAAATTGGCGCCCACATGAGCCGCCGATGGAAACTCCACGAATCCCTGAGATTTCCGCAACCGTCTAACTTTACCACCCTCTTCATCAACAGCGAGCAGGAGTGGGATATTAAGGGTAATGGATTGAATGGATTTGACAAAAATTCGGAACTGACGACTATTTTTTATGTTATGCTTAAAAAAGATTATTCCGCCAATCTCACCATCAGTGATTTGTTGGCGAGTCTGTTGCATGGCATCAGCATTCAGATGAGTGCCCCGAATTCCTACCATTAACATTTGACCAATTTCTTTTTCAAGCCTGGGGATATCAAGCGTATCAGAAGCACTAGGAGTTTGTGCTAACAGATTAAAATTTAAAACACCTACAACGAAAATGGTGACAAGAATATTCCGGAAATAATCAACACGTTTATTAAGATTCATAGTCTTTGAAAGTAGACTAGAATATGAAGTGTTTCAAGTATAAGCGTATGGATAATCATGATTCCGGTAAGTAACAGGGATAGACAAACTCATAAAACAGGAAAGAAGCAAATGGGTGAGATAAAATGTCAATCAGGCAAAAATTCTTGAATTATTTGCGATATATAAGCCTATATGGCAGTGTATGTCAAATATAAAAACAAGATATTGTTATAATCGGCCATATTGGCGTAATAATTGGTTTGGCATGGGATTCGAATAAAGAGAGCTGTGTTGAATTGATAGCAAGAATAAATTTAATAAAGGAGAAATTATCATGACACTCGTAAAAGTAGCCCGACCAAATATCAATAGATCTTTAGATAGTATGTTAAACAGCTTTATTGAAGATATGAGTACACCTGGCCAGCGCAAAAATGTATGGCGACCAGCAATGGATGTCCAGGAGTTGGAAAAGAGTTATGAACTTGCTTTTTCACTCCCCGGATTTGAAAAAGACAATATTACAATCTCGGTGAAAAACAACACCCTGAACCTCAAAACAACTAAGGCAGAGGTCAAAGAGGATGAGGGCGTGAAGTACCTGGCACGTGAGATTGCACGGGGAAGTTATGAAAGAAACATCGAACTTCCAGAAAATGTGAACACGGAAAAGATCGCTGCCGCATACAAGAGTGGGATTCTGATTCTGAGCATTCCGAAGACCAAAGAAGCTCTTCCTAGAGAGATTCCCATCAGTATCAAATAAACCTCGGTCAACCAAGAAAAAAGGGCTCGAAATACGAGCCCTTTTTTTATACATATATCAGTGTTAGTTATTTTCTACCGTCCACCAGGTTTTCAACAACGGAAGGATCTGCCAATGTGGAGATATCTCCCAGTTTGTCTAGCTCGTTCTCTGCAATCTTGCGCAGAATACGACGCATGATCTTGCCTGAGCGAGTCTTTGGTAGAGCAGGAGTAAACTGGATTTTATCCGGTTTAGCGTGAGGACCAATCTCTTTTCTAACTGAAGCGCTAATGGCAGCGATAATTTCATCTGAGCCTTCAACTCCAGCCATCAGAGTTACATAGGCATAAATACCTTGACCCTTGATGTCATGGGGGAAACCTACGACAGCTGCTTCTGCCACATCTTTAGCTTTACCGATGGCGCCTTCAACCTCTGCTGTTCCAATCCGATGACCAGAGACATTTAAAACATCATCCACTCGACCTGTAATCCAATAATCACCATCTGCATCACGGCGAGCGCCGTCACCCGTAAAATAGTAACCAGGATACATAGCTAAATAGGTTTGCATGAATCGCTCGTGGTCACCATATAGTGTCCGCATCATGCCGGGCCAAGCTGCTTTAATCGCTAATAGTCCAGATTTGTCGTTGCCTTCGATTTCTTTTCCATCTTCACTCAATAAAACGGGTTGAACACCAAAGAAAGGTATGGTTGCACTACCTGGTTTGAGTGGGGTAATACCGGGTAAAGGTGTGAGCATAATACCACCCGTTTCTGTTTGCCACCAGGTATCAACAATTGGACATTTGCCTTTTCCAACAATATTGTAATACCAGGTCCATTCAGGTTCCTTAATCGTTTCACCAACGGTTCCCAGGAGTCTGAGTGAGGAGAGATCATGTTTTTCAACCCAGGTATTACCTTCACGCATCAAAGCACGGAGTGCCGTTGGTGCTGTATAGAAAAGATTGACTTTATGCTTGTCAACAACTTCCCAAAAACGACCAAAATCGGGATAGTTTGGAACACCTTCAAACATCATGGTGATGGCTCTGTTTGCCAGGGGTCCATAGACGATGTAAGAGTGACCAGTTACCCAACCAATATCAGCAGTACACCAGTAAATATCATCTTCATGATAATCGAAAATAAGTTCGTGGGTTAATGAAGCATAGGTTAAATATCCACCAGTTGTGTGAAGAACACCCTTTGGTTTACCTGTTGAACCAGATGTGTAAAGAATGAATAGTGGATCTTCCGCATCCATCTCTTCAGGGGCACAAACAGCATCAGCTCTAGCCATTCCTTCATGCCACCAGATATCGCGACCATCATCCATGCTAACTTCAGCGCCAGTACGTTTTACAACAACGCAAGTTGTAATGGAGGGAGTTTCGGCCAGTGCCTTATCAGCATTGGATTTCATAGGGATATCTAGCTTAAGTCCACGTACACCTGTGTCCTGTGTGATGAGAACTTTACATTCAGAATCATTGATGCGATCACGTAATGATTCCGGGCTAAAAGCACCAAAAACGATAGAGTGGATAGCACCAATTCTTGAACAGGCCAACATGGCGATGGATAGTTCTGGGATCATCTGCATGTATAGACAGACTCTGTCACCTTTTACCACACCGTGATCTTTAAGCACATTCGAAAATTTCTGAACATCATCAAGAAGTTGATTGTAGGTAAATTTTTTGTCTTCAGTTGGGTTGTTACCTTCCCAGATCATGGCGGTTTTATCACCATAGCCATCTTCAACATGGCGGTCTAGACAATTATAGCTGACATTGAGTTTGCCACCTTCAAACCATTTGATTTCACCAGCAGCAAGGTCGTAGTTAGAAACCTTATCCCACTTTTTAAACCAGGTTAAACGCTCGGCCTGTTCGGCCCAAAAACCATCAGGGTCATTGATAGATCGGTCATACATTTCCTGATACTGTTCCATCGATTTGATGTGCGCATTGGCAGTGAACTCAGCAGAAGGATTAAATTTTTTTACCTCACTCATTTCAGCTCCTTTATTATAAATATCTAAACATGGTTTTAACGGCATTGGGTATTGCAAACAGTGCGCCAAAAGTTTCATTACCAAAATATGATGACACCAATACCTGTCTTTAGGCAACTGTAGCTGAGCTTACGTACTCATTCCGATTCAAGTTATTCGGCAGGCGGTGGAGGCAATAAAAACTGCTGAATTTTTGTTGTTAGTTCCTCAATATTAGTATGGGTTACATCTAAAAGATGATACTTCACTGGCCATTTGGCGACCACACGATCTAGTAATGAGGGTCGGATTGTCCAGATGAGCGGCTGCTTGGCTTCAACGAGGTTGTGAAGAGGTTTGGCCCATCCCTGATCATTCAATTCGAGATGTCCAATTTCATCAATGATGACTATCTCAGATTTGGACTTTTGAGGATGTTTGAGAATATCACAGCCAAAAGAGATACCATTTTCACGAAAATTGAACGGCCCGGCTTGAATGCTTGAAACGGGGCCACCTCGCTCGCATAGTATTTCGGATTGACCCGATTCAATATCAATCACCTCGTAACTATCTCTCTCACCTTCAAGCCATTTACCCTCAGTGTAGAGTCCTGAAAAGCTATAACCATCCAAGTTATTAGCAGTGATGAGTTCTTTGATCAGATTAGTCTTTCCATCGCCTTGATTCCCGGTCAGGATAATGATTTTAGTCAATTCAACAGAATGTTCAAGTAAAAGGTGTTCCAGTGCACTGAGGAATTGACTTAATGCCTGAAAGGGATGGCGCCAAATTCGTTGTTTTTCGGAGACCAGTTTCATCAGACGTGGTAGTACTTCGAATGAAACGGAAATAGCTTCAAATACGATTCCCATGCCACGTCGACCAAACCAATCAATGATAATTGGATTTCGAAATTCAATACTTAAAGCGGAAAAACCGAATATGACCAGTAAGGCTCGGATAGCCATGCCCAACCCCGTTTGTAATCCGCTGAGAATTGCAGCTTGATTCTCCCATCCACCTAACAATAATCCCGATAAAGCCATAATTGCGATAAGCTGTATCCACAGTTGAGGCCGCTTAAGTCGCTTGAGGGAGCGCGCATAACGAGCAATATTGAGGGTTACATATACAAGAACGAGTATACCCCCCAGAGGCAAGGAAAGCTCATCAAGTAGGGTTAGACCACCGATAAGAATAAGTAAGTTTAAGAAAAACAGGGTCAGGGAATAGGGCTGGGTTACAGCTGATACCAAAAAGTTTTCGGGATGTGAACCCACATCCTGTCTGAGTGAAATATGATTGGGTGATATCGAGCTCTTTTTTGATCGATAGGCCAAACCTGCAACCAGAGCACCAAAGCTCAAATCAATGATGAAAATTGCTTTAACCAGATCAACGGGAACCCCATCGCCAAGCTGTAGACTTTTGGCAGCCATGAAGTAAAGTTGTTCGTACAATTTTACAAAATTTGGGCCGTAAGTCATCAGTAGGACAAAGATCTTTTGGAAAAGACTCCACGATACTGCCAAGGCGCCACCAATGATAAAGCCTGGCCAACGCCCGCGGAAAAGCCGTACCATAATTTCCAGGACCAAACCTTCCATGAAAATACCGACCATGGGTCCAAAAATAATCGCAGAAGGAGAGATGGATTTCATGGTCGCTGTAACCAGGGCAGTTCTCCAGAACAGTCCCTTTTCCGGCCAGCGTTTGTATCCATTTATCATGAGAATTAAGCCAAGTGCCGCCAAAAACGTCCCTGAAAGCGGCATGTGAATGTTATGGAGAAAGCTACCCAGAATAATCTCAACTGAAGCCCAAAGACTACCGAGCAAAGCGGCTTTTAGCCAGATATCAGGCAAGGTTGTGAACTTGGTTTTGGTCGATTCTGTAAGTTTCAGGGAGTTCAAAATGCCACCACACAAATAATCAGCGTCATGTCTGATGACCCAAGAATGGGATTTACTTTAGGGATGTGCATGATCTCTCTTTCCAAATACGGGAGCAGATCGCCTCGTTTCCAAGAAAACCGTGTCGGCCTCAGATCATATCCTTGCGGACTTAGATCAATCGGCTGAGAGAAATTTAATTAACAAAAATAGATGCAAATTATCGCAGGTGCTGTAACTTTGACCTGCAAGCATCCAATAACGAGGTGAATCTAAGAAGATTTTTACTGTATCCCTTTGAAAAATACGAGGTATGGTTAAAATACAGTCCAAAAAATAAGCACAGATTTGTGCAACATTGAGAAATAAAGGAGATAAAATGGGGAAAAGTATCCACGGAAGTCAAACTGAGAAGAATTTATTGATCGCCTTTGCTGGTGAATCCCAGGCGCGTAATCGCTATACATTTTTTGCAAGCGCTGCTAAAAAAGAAGGGTTAGTCCAGATTGCCCAGATTTTTGAAGAGACTGCAAATCAAGAAAAAGAACATGCAAAACGCTTTTTCAAATTCCTAGAAGGCAGTGATCTTGAAATAACTGAGACCTTCCCTGCTGGTGTAATCGGGTCAACGCTTGATAATTTGAAAGCTGCTGCTGCAGGAGAAGAACATGAGTGGACCGTCATGTACCCTGAGTTTGCAAAAATTGCTCGAGAAGAGGGCTTTAAAGCTGTTGCCAATGCCTTTGATGCTATCTCTATAGCAGAAAAACAACACGGTAAACGTTATTCAGATCTAGCAGCCAATCTAGAAGCTGGTAAAGTGTTTAAGCGGAATGGCAAGATTGTCTGGCGCTGTATTAATTGTGGCTATCTGCATGAAGGTGAAGAAGCACCCAAGGCGTGTCCAGCCTGTCTTCATCCACAATCTTACTTCGAATTACTAGGCGAGAATTGGTAGAACCTTTTTCTGAATCGTAAGCATCTGTTTCTGTGGGCAGGCTAGATTTAGCCTGCTCATTATTTTATCTACAAACTATCTCATTATGGCTTTCGATCAGACTTCTACTTGCTAGGAATCACTGAGATCATAGCTCAACCAGAAAATCCCGAAACCACTTATTAGCAGCACTGAAAATATGGGGTGGCCTATCATCGTCACTGCAAAAGAACCCAGATCAATAAATGAAAAGGATACAACCTTTTCTGCCAACATGATTAGAGACGTGCGGAAAATGAATACCATGCCTAAAGTCCAAGCTGCCAATACGGTGTTCAGTATAATGATGATTGTTCCATAGCTCTTTTTCATCGCCAGCTCATGTTTCTGCGGAATATGCTCTAATTGCCGGATGAGTTGCGGAGAAATTGATCTCCAGTTTTTATCCATCTCTAAAAATAGGGGGTCTTGATCATGTTTTGATTTCATACATCATGCTCCTGCAAAATTTGACGCAAATTCTCTTTGGCTCTTCTAAGATGTGATTTTACCGTGTTGATAGGTATATTCATAATCTCAGCAACCTCTGAGTATTGAAATTCTTTTAAATAGTATAGGGTAATAGCATCAGACTGTTTGTGGGGGAGGGATGCTATGGCTTTGTGAATCGAATTCTTTTTTACCTGTTCGTCGAACTGGTCTTTAATATCACTTCCTTCGTCAATCAGAGGTTTATGGTCAGTAGAATCCATCAGATTACCCCAAACCCGAGATTCTTTTTTCATCATCGAATAGCAAACGTTTAGAGCAATCCGATATATCCAGGTTCCAATTTTGTGAGTTATCCTGAAAATTATTGATCCCTTTGTAGGCCCGAATAAAAGTTTCTTGACACCGGAATATGGATTTGGGGTCTGGTCCCTGTTGCTGTAGGAGCCTCTTACCTGATTGTTTACCGAGTCGAGCAAAATGAGGAAAGCCAAGACGATTAGTAATTATTTCTGATACCTACATTCGTTTTCAAAATGATAGAAGAGAGGTGGGCATGCCCACCTCTCTTCACATCGTGATAGGTATGTGTTATCGGTAAATAGATACAGGTTATCTGCCAATTCCATTTGTTTCTCGAAATCCCAATCTCACAGCACATGTTCGGATTACATTACCCCCCATGCAAATAAATATCCTGAGCACCCTAAAAACGATATTCAAGAAAAACTGGGTCCAACACCTAACCTTTTGGGTCGTCCTGGTCATTCTATTCGCCCTCTTTCGCACACTCCGCAATGAAGATGTTGTACTCTCATGGAAAACACTGCTATTCGAAATAATTCCATTTAGCGGTGTAGCTAGTGCGGTCTACTTAAACCTGATTGTTTTGATACCACGGTTTTTGAGTAAGAATCATTATTCTAAGTATGCATTTTTACTTCTCAGCCTTGTTTTTGTTAACGCGCTATTGGTGTTCTTGGTATTTATGGCTGTAGAACCAGTTTTTATTGATGTAAGCCATGGACCCCATCCAAACCGGATGCTCTTTTTCCCAGCATATATGTTTATGCAGCTGATCTTTATCAGTATGACCTCCTTTTTTCATTTTGTTCGTGAAAATAATCGACTGACAGAAATTGCACTCACTGTGACAGAGATTGAAAGTAATCGCTTGAAGGTTGAATTGAATTCGCTAAAGGCCCAGATAAATCCACATTTCCTGTTTAATACCCTCAATAATATCTATTCATACAGTCTCTTTAAATCTGAAAAAACACCTGAGATGATATTGAAACTATCTGGCCTAATGAATTACATCATTTATGAGTGTCAGGCTGACCAGGTTGACTTGAGTAAAGAGGCAGGTTTTATTACCAACTATATAGAGTTGGAGAAGATGAGGGTTGAGGATACACTCAAGATTGATCTCCAGATTGATGAACAATTGAACGATTACCGTATTGCTCCGCTACTCTTTGTTCCGTTTTTGGAAAATGCGTTTAAGCATGGCGCCAATATTCAAAATCAAGAACCCTATATTCGCCTTAAACTTGATGTAAATGAATCAGGTCTCCTTCACTTCGAATGTGAAAACCTTCATGATGATTCACCTGATGAGTATCAAGAGCAAAGTGGGGGAATTGGTCTGGAAAATGTAAAAAAGCGACTTGAGCTACTCTATCCTGAAAAATATGAATTTGATATTAGCTCAGAGGGTGGCCAGTTTTTGGTGAAGCTAGATATTCAGCTTAAGGATAATTAAGAATGGAAAGTAGGAATAAGCTAATCCGCTGTCTGATTATTGATGATGAAGCACCTGCCAGACGGGTTGTTGCCAAATACTTAACTGATTTGTCGGGGTACGAAATTGCTGCGGAATGTAAGAACGCTTTTGAAGCCCTGGATGCACTTAAGGTGTTTGAACCCGACCTCATATTTTTAGACATCAATATGCCCAAATTGAGTGGCTTAAAAATGCTTGAATCACTCAAGAATTCACCTTTTGTGATCATCACCACTGCCTATCGTGAATACGCTGTTGAGGGTTTTGAACTGGATGTAGTAGACTATTTACATAAACCCTTTTCCTTGCCACGATTTATCCAGGCTTTGAATAAAGTGAATGAACGCCTTGCGATGAACTCACATGGTGAAACAGCGGTTTCTGTTGCAGGTAGGACCGATCCTGGATTTATCTTTCTTAAACACGAAGGTGAAGTCATCCGATTGGAAGTAAAGGACATTAACTATGTGGAAGCTGTTGGTGACTATGTACAGGTCGTAACCACTTCAAATAAGTATTTAAGCTATCTCTCAATGAAGAAGGTCATGGTCCTTTTGGAGGACAGTCATTTTCATCGTGTACATAAATCATTTATTGTCAATCTCAGGAAAATTAGCTCGATCAGTGGCAATACTATTTTCCTGAAATCTAAGGCAATCTCAATTGGGGGCAGTTTTCGATCAGGATTTATGGATGTCGTAAAATCTCACATGGGATGATGTCCATATGAGGTTGAATGACCGAGATATGGCCTGTCTCGATGAATGGTCAGGAACAATTGAGAAAGCAATAATTATCACACCATTAAGATCCATGTCTGAACAATGTAAGCTGTGGTAGAAAAATTGACAAAAATTGTAGATATGGAAAGTGAACGCTACACAAATATACAGAGATATCATCGCTCAAAAGACTCAATTTGATCTGATGAGCGCTAAGGAAAATACCATACGTATGAATAAAGTTTCATCCTCAATTAAAATGATATTCCTGCTTACTTTGCTGGTGAGTCTTGGATTTTCACAAGCGAGATATGGACGACTTAACGGGTTTCTGAAAGATGCTGAAACTGGGGAGCCCTTACTCTATGCCAATGTCAGTCTGAAGAATTCGGGGATTGGTTCTGCAACAGACAACTCAGGGTATTATATCATCACCAATATTCCCCCGGGACAATACACACTACAAATCATGATGATGGGTTATGAACGTACTGAAAAGGCAATTGACGTTGTTGCTGGACTAGAAGAACGTCATGATTTCGAGATAGAACCTACCTCAATTGAAGGCGAAGAGGTTGTGGTAACGGGTGACCGTCAGCGGTTTGAGCGTGAGATTGAGGTCAGCTCTGTCAGTCTCAGTATGCGCGATGTGAAGACCATGCCTGCTTTTGTTGAGGCAGATATTTTTAGGACGTTACAACTTCTACCCGGTGTCCAATCTTCAAGTGACTTTTCTTCGGCCCTCGTGGTACGTGGAGGGAGTCCAGATGAAAACCTAATTATGTTAGATGGGATCGAGATTTATAATCCTTTCCACCTGGGGGGTGTCTTCTCAACCTTTAATGCCGATGCCATTGCAGATGCAGAATTTTTGTCAGGTGGATATCCCGCCTATTATGGCAATCGAATTTCGTCTGTACTGAGCATCACTGGTCGCGAAGGTGATTCAAGAAATCATAAGTTTTTTAAGGATAAGCAGCTGGGAGAATACTTTGATGTAAGCCAGATCAGAGGTGAAGTGAACCTGCTTAGTTCGAAACTCCTAGCTGAAGGACCATTATTCAAAGGCTCCTGGATGCTGTCAGGACGCCGAACCTACTTTGATCAACTCGCCCGTATTTACTATTGGGCCAAGGATGAACCCATGGATTGGAAATACTATTTTTATGATGTCCAGGGGAAGATTATCCAGCACATTAATCCAACAAACCGCTTATCATTTTCCCACTATGCCGGGAAAGACCGAATCTTCTTTGAAGTGGGTCGATCGGATACAGAAGTCAATTTTAATTGGGATTGGGGCAATACAACCAATAGTGCTGAATGGCGCTGGGTTCCCAACTCTAAATTTGTATCAACTATGTCTATGGCCAATACTACCTATGAATTTGATGTGGATATGGAGTTGGTCTCAACTGACACTGCTGGCCAGGATGCCGCAACCAGTTTTGTTGTGTACAACAAAATAGATGATTGGACGTTTAAGGAAAATCTGGATTGGTTTATATCCTCGGAGCATACCCTTACAACGGGCCTGGAGATAAAAAATCTGGGCATCGATTTTAAATTGGATGTGGGTGATTTAAGCTGGATAGATGACAGTGAATCCAACATGATTTATAGCGGAATCATTCAGGAACGCTGGCAGCCTAATCCAGTTATCATGGTTCAAACTGGAATGCGAGTCTCGAAATATTCTGCTCATGACAAACTCTATTATGAGCCACGTTTAGGATTCAAATATCTACTCTCACAAAATCTTGCATTGAAAGGTGCCTGGGGGAAATACAACCAATTCTTATTTACCTCCCAAGACGAAGATGCCATCCTCAGTATTGTTGACTTTTGGAATCCTATTCCAGAGAACTATGATGCCAAATCAGTTGAACACTTTATTCTGGGACTGGAAAAATGGATTGGTGATGGCTGGTTTGCTAGTCTGGAGGGATATTACAAACCATACTCTAATACACTGGTAATTAATCCGAGTCAGATTTTTACAGATCCCGACGATGACTATACCCAGGGAACTGCCGAAATTTATGGCGCTGAAGTGCTCTTAAAGAAGAATAGTGGCAGACTCACTGGTTGGTTGGGATATTCATATATGAGAAGTCGTCAGGAGTTTGACTTTAATGGAGATGGGCAGGTCATCGAAAGTGATGGAGAGGTCTATAATTCAAAATATGATCAACCTCATTCCCTTAACCTCGTGCTTAACTATACAATAAATAAGAAGAACACGATCGGGTTAACCCTAAGTAATAGTAGCTCAAATCTCTACACACCGACTGTGGGTTATCTCTACACACAGAATGGGTCTTTCGGTGCTGACTTTGCAAATCCATTTTCAAATCTTACAGAAATTAAAGGCTTTCGTAACTCTGCCCGTTACCCCGACTATTTCAGGATGGATGTGAGTTATTCCCGAAAGATTAACCCATTTGGGATTGACGGCTTGTTTAAGATTCAAATCATTAATGCCACAAACCATTTTAATACATTTTTCTATAGCTGGGACCTGGCAGAAGGTACTGTGGAAGGGGTTGGTATGTTTCCTTTCTTCCCTTCATTTGGCGTAGAATTCAAACTTTAGGTGATGGATATGAATAATCAAAAAACCATACAACAATTGTCTCGCTATTTATTCTTGATTCCATTTTCGATGTTACTGATCCAATCTTGTACTGAAGAACTAAGTATTGCCGATTTCGAAGATGATTTTAAAAATTATGAAGAGGAATTGCGGATTGAGGGTGTTCTCAATGTCAGCAACTTTTCAGAATCAGTGATTCGTGTGGACAAGACTATTTTGGTAACAGATACTTCTCTCTTTAATGGCATTGATGACAACGGTGATTGGGAGTCTTACTTGGATTTAAACAATAATAACCAGTGGGATGATGAAGAAAGTTACACGGATCAGAATGAAAATGAAGAATATGATCTGGGTGAACCCTTTGTTGATACAAATGACAACAGTGTTTGGGATAAAGCTGAGCCACTAAATGATGATATTGGTATCAAGGCGCATGGACCTGATGGTGAGTATGAAGGCCGGGGAAATGGAATCCCTGATCCTGGCGAACCCCATGTGGACGACTACATTGAAGTTCTACCTCAGATTCATGATACAACCATGACTTCAGTTGTTTTACGAGTAACAGAGACCCAGGAATTTGTTGCAGAATTTGTTTGGTCGGATCAAGCGGGATATTTTGATGAGGGCTATGGTCCGGATGGTCCACCTTCCGTGATTTCTGAAAATACATTTATCCGATATTATTATGGTGGATATATCCCAGGACCGCAATACTCAGAAGTTACCTTGCAGATTGGTACTGAATACTCGATTGAATTGGTAACTGCTGATGGACGGATTATTACAGCATCCACAACTCCGTTGGCTCTCCCCCTAAATTGGGACTGGCCTGGGACAACTGTGGTGAATGATACTACAGTCGTTTCTATCGAAAATTATGCCACCCTCTCCTGGAATACTCCATTGGAGTCCTCGTTTTGTGGTGTCATTATGGATGAGGTCATCATGTTGGATTCGCTGCGTGGATTTTACGCTTCCCTGGCAGCAGCATATTTCAATGAGGACCAGGAACTGCCATATTATCCCACTAATTTTGTTGGGATACCGTTAGGACTTTACCGCATGATTTTAGAAACATATACGAATGACTATGGAAATTATGTGTTCTCAGGTTTACCTATCAGAGATCGAGAACTTTCAAATTGGCGTGATCAGGATGGCGCTGTAGTACTTGGTGCTTTCGGAGCAAAAACGCCCCGGACATTTTATGTTAGGTTCATTGATTCAAGTGGTTGAAGAAAGAATTTATGAATCTCAGTTTCATCGGTTAGAACCATAAGTAATCGTTCAATACCGATAGCTATTCCACCCGTGTTACCCATTTTTCCAATAGCCCTGATCAGGTCTTCATCAACTGGATGAGGGGGATATCCTAAACGTTCGCGTTCTTTATTGGCAGCCTCAAAACGTACCCTTTGCTCTTCTGAATCAGTAAGCTCAGAAAAAGCATTTCCTATTTCTACTCCCTGGATATAGAGCTCAAAGCGTTCTGCCCATGTCGGATTTGAAGCCTTTAGTTTTGACAAGGCTGCCATGGAGGCAGGGTAATCAAAAACAATTTCAGGTTTGTATTTACCAAGGTTTGGTTCGATCAATTTCATCCAAATGCGGAAGAAAATATCTTCAAAGGTATCATCATCAGGTATGTTCTCACCAAGCACCTTTTTAGCAGATTCGAACCAATATTCTTGATCTTCAATTCCTCTTTGTAAGTCAAGTTGGGCGTATTGCTGAAAACAATCTGCAACTGAAAGTCGGGTTATGCCATCATCCCAGGAAAAATGATCAGGCCTACCTTCCAGTTTAAAGTTATGGCTGATGAATTGTAACAATGCTTCGACATCATCCATAATATCTAGGTAATTCCCAGGCCTGTACCATTCGAGCATATTGAATTCCGGGTGATGTTGAGGTCCCAGCTCACCCTGGTTTCGAAAAACGCGGGCGATCTCAAAAACTTTCCCAAAACCAGCCCCCAGAGCCTTCTTAATGGCGAATTCTGGTGAAGTAGGTAGATAATATTCCCAAGCTTTATCATGTGGATCGATGTAAGTCGTTTTGAACCCGTGCAAATGGACTTCCATTCCAGGAGAGGGTACCAGGATTGGTGTCTCTAGCTCAAAAAACTCCTGTGATGTGAACCAGGTACGGATCAAGTTGATCACATCGCGTTTTTGTTCAATCCGGTGTTTATCCATGGCACAATATGGAATAATTACAACCCAATTCAAATATGCATTGCCCTCCCAGTACTTCATCAAGCACTTCGACTCCAAACCTCCAAACCTCCAAACCTCCAAACCTCCAAACCTCCAAACCTCCAAACTCATCCCTTGTCACATGTCACTCAATAACTATTTTGAACAATGAATAATTCTCAAATTAGTGCGCGTATAAAGCGACTGGCCGCAATGATGACCCTTTTGGGAGAAAATCAGTACAAAGTGAGAGCCTTTGATAAAGCAGCTGATATTATCGATCTTCATCCAGAAGAAATGGGTGTTCTCATCGATGAAGATCGGCTCAAAGCTGTTCCTGGTATTGGAGACAGTCTCGCTCATGCCATACTCTACTATGCGAAATCTGGTGGCCCAAGTATTGAGAAAGAACTTGAAGCCCGCCTGCCAAGTGGTTTACCTGATCTACTCACTCTGAAGGGACTGGGCCTTAGAAAAGTTCAAACCCTGTGGAAAGATCATCAGATAAGCAACCTTTCTGACCTTGAGAGAGCGTGCAATTCAGGTGAGCTGTCACAGTGGAAGGGGTTTGGACCTAAACTCGAGCAAAAGCTGTTAGAAGCCATCGCATTCAAAGCAAAACATACGAGAGATTTTCATTTGGATATGGCCACTCAGATTGCAACCAAGTGGCGTGAAAAACTATCAGATCTATCGGATATTGATAAAATAGAGCTAACCGGACAACTCCGAAGAGGCAATGAACTGATTCAGAGCGTTGATTTTGTTGTCATTCCGAAGACGGAGAATCTGCACAATTCACTCCAGGAAAAATTTCAGCTAGAATTAACTGGAACTGACCCATTGATTATTACCGATCCATCAGGAATGCCTATCAATCTCTGGCTATGCTCAACGGATGATTTTCCTGCCCGTCAACTGATTTTAACAGGCGGCAAAACTTATCTTGAAAAAATCGACACCGTCCTCACTAAAAAGAATTTGTCCATCGAGCAGGATCGGATTGTAGGCTTTCAAGGTTCAGAAACCAGCGAGGTTGATCTTTGCCGATCACTTGGGCTTCAATGGATTGAGCCACCGCTCCGAGATAGTTTTGACTGTTTTCCTAAGGGCCAGGGCTTAGTTCAGGATAAGGATATTAGAGGTATTCTCCATGCCCATTCAACCTGGAGTGATGGGCGCAATAGCCTGGAGGAAATGGTTGTTGGAGCACAAAAGCTGGGCTATCAATATTTGGGCATTAGTGATCACTCTCAAGCTGCATATTATGCCAATGGATTAAAGCCAGATCGTGTAAAAGCCCAGTGGAATCAAATTGATGAGCTTAACGAGAGCTACCCTGATATTCATATTTTCAAGGGCATTGAGGCAGATATTCTCAGTGATGGGTCACTGGATTATGATGATGAGCTCTTGGCTGGTTTTGATTTTGTAATTGCCTCTATTCATAGCCACTTTCATCTGGATTCAACCATCCAGACAGATCGTATTATCCGTGCCTTGCAGAGCCCATTCACGACCATATTGGGTCACCCAACGGGTAGAATGCTTTTGGCGCGGGAAGGTTATGCGCCAGATTTACCAGCGATCATCGAAGCTGCCAGTGAGTACGATAAAATTATTGAGATTAATACAACACCCAAAAGGCTGGATTTAGATTGGCGATATTTAAAACAAGCCAAAGCGAGTGGGGTGAGGGTTTCTATTAATCCAGATGCCCACAGCTTAAGTGGTCTTGAAACTATTCCTCTGGGAGTCATTATCGCCCAAAAAGGTGGCTTATCTCCAGAGGATGTTATCAATACATCAGGTGTTTCGGCGTTTAATTCATTTTTACAGAAGCAGAAATCAAGATGAGAGAATCTTTAAAAAATAAACAGATCAGAATGGGTGGTGTCCTGGACCAGCTCTATGCGACCTATCCAAATTCGCACTGCAGTCTGGAGCACCATTCACCTTTTCAATTGTTGATCTCGACCATGCTATCGGCCCAATGTACTGATGAGCGTGTTAATAAAGTTACTCCTGAATTATTTAAATTTTATCCCACAGCACCTGCTATGGCCAGTGCCTCAGTTGAACATTTGGCTGAGTTGGTGCGCTCTACAGGATTCTTCAATAGCAAATCAAGGAATATGAGTGCCTGCGCGCGTATGCTTCTCGAATCGCATGGTGGCGAAGTTCCAGCAGAGTTAGATGCTCTGGTAAAACTGCCTGGTGTAGGGCGCAAGACAGCAAATGTAGTTTTAGGAACTGCCTTCAATATCCCAGGTCTTGTTGTGGATACCCACGTCATTCGAATTGCCAACTTACTTCGGTTTACCAATCAAAAAGACGCTGTGAAAATTGAGCGAGAATTGCAGGGAGTCGTTGATAAAGAACATTGGGTAATGTTTACCCATCTTATAATTGATCATGGCCGGGCGGTATGTATTGCACGACGTCCTCAATGTCACGAATGTGTGCTGGCTGAATTTTGCCCCTCCGTTTTGCCTGAAGAAGCCATCAAACGGAAGAAGTAAAGATGGAAACAGCTATTTCTTTTCGCGTAACAGGAAGGGTCCAGGGCGTTGGATTTAGAGTTTTTGTCAAAGAAACGGGTCAGCAATTGGGCTTGGTAGGATGGGCTAAAAATGAATCTGATGGATCCGTTATTGGACTGGTTGAAGGGGATCACGGCCTCTTGGTTGAATTCATAAAGCAGGTGAAAATTGGGAATCGCTGGTCTTCTGTCAAAGGTCTGGAAGAGTATCCCCAAAGGGTCAGTGGTGATTTTCAAGGTTTTGAAATTCGGTATTAGGATTCTGCCCCACTAGAAATTATTTAATACAGGCGATAAAGATTGTTGGATTAATTGCTTAGAGTAGAGGGCTTGAGATGAAACCAATATTTTTTGATAAAAAAACATGTGGAACCTGTAAAAAGGCCCAGGTTTATCTAAATGATCATAAAGTTGATTTTGAGATTGTTGATATCATTAGTAGCCCACCAACGCGTGAGCAACTCGAGCAATTCATCGATGCAGGCAATATCAAACCCTATCTGAATTCCCGTAGCGCGATCTATAGAGAGTTAAAGCTGGGGCAGAATTTACCTGATAAGGCAAGCACAATTGATCTCATGTTACAGGATTCCAATCTTATAAAGCGACCCTTCATTGTGAGAGGGGATGTAGGCTCCTTTGGTTTCAAAGCTGACGAGTTTGATGAGAAGTGGGTAGATTAAGTTAAAAGTTAAAAGTTAAAAATTATAAGTTGGGAATCAGCAGGTGGATTTGTCAGTTGAGACAAAGGTACATATAGAAGGGCATAGGGTTGAACCTTTTGATGGACCGCTATTTAAAATGAGAACGACAGTAAAGTAAAACACATAAAAATCCCTCTGCTTTCTTTGCGGGCTCTGTGAGAGGGTTATATGTCAGAATATAACGAGTGATATGAATAGAAAAGGATGGACAAATGGAAAAAATTATTGGTGAAGTCGAGAGAAGTGAAACTGAGAAAATTATTATTCAAGTGAAGGAATTCAAGGGTCGGACCTATGTTGATTTCCGTATTCACTATCTAGCTGATGAAGACGAATGGCGTCCAACCCAGAAGGGAATCACCGTTGCTCCAGCACTATGGGAAGATTTCAAGAAACATGTTGATGAAGCTAACACGTTTCTAGGGGCTGAAGGTTTAATCTAAGCTTGTTCCCTCAGTAGCTCACGTTTGAGCTGCATTTTCTTCGTAAAAAACTGACGGTAAACGATGGCTAGCAAAATAATGTTGGCCATCGTTGCTGTTGTAAACCACATATACATAATCATTATCTGATATCGAACAGCAATAATTGGATCAATACCAGCCAATATCTGACCTGTCATAACCCCTGGAAGTTGTACAAGACCGACCGTCATCATGGCATTAATATTTGGGATGAGTGCTGCATGGATAGATGTATTCATCGCATCATAAACGGCTATTTTTGGTGTCGCTCCCAGTGCAAGTAGGGTTTCGATTTCGTTCTCGCGGTGTCTCATCTCACCAACAAAACGATTTGCGGTCAGCGAGGCTGAATTCAATCCATTTCCGATGATCATCCCGCCGATGGGGATGGCTGCATAGGGTGAATACCAGGGCTTCACATCTAGAATGAAGAGTAGGATTGTACCCAATATCAAAATTGCAGAAGCGAGTAGGGCCACAAACATGGCTGGGAAAAAGTGCGGGATATCATTCTTCTGTCGACGAGTCCCTTCATAACTGGCAATGAGAATCATTATAAAGAGTAAGCTGAGCATAAAAGCCCAGTGTTGTTGGTCGAAAAACCAGGTGAGCACATAACCCATAAGTGTGAGTTGCACAAAAGATCTCAAGGTGCCGATCAGGAGGGTTTGTTCCAGACCTAGTTTCCATTTTTTGATCAGGAAGAATGAAAAGGCTATAAAGAAAAGTGAAACGACGAGATCATTCCAGGTTAGGACATAAAAATCAGGCCTCATCATGCACCTCATCTCCAACTAATCCAGCCTTTTCAAAAATCATGGCTTTATCTAGTTCTTTAAATGAACCATTGCCGACAATCTCCCCTTTGGACAGGACAATAACGCGTTGAGCATAGCGCCTCATCAGGAGGTGGTCATGGGATACAACAATTACCGTCAACTCAAGCGATTTACTTAATTTATTTACCAAATCCATTATGGACTGGGAAAGTTTTGGATCGAGGTTGGAAGTCGGCTCATCAAGCAGTAGCACCTGAGGAGAATTCAGGAGTGTTCTTGCGAGAGCTAAACGCTGTTGCTCACCACCAGAAAGGTCTTTGGCTTTGTGAGTTAATTGGATACTACCCATTTCAACTTGTTCTAGTGCTTGAACAAGTTCATGATCCAAAGTTTGAGCAATCTTATTATCCCAGCGGCCAGCTACTAATAAATTCTCTTTTACACTCCCTGTGAAAACCACGGGGTTTTGAAAGAGAATACCAACATTCTTCCGGAGGCACTGCAGGTCGAAATCGATATCCTTACCGCGAAAATTAATTTGCCCTTCAGTAGGGCTGTTTAGAGAGTTGAAATGGCGTAGGAGTGAACTTTTCCCTGCCCCGGAGGCACCTAAAATGGCCAGGAACTCTCCCTTTTGTACTTCAAAACTAACGCTCTTAAGAATTTTGGTTCCGCTCGCCTCGAAAGAAACTTTATTAAATTGAAAAATAGGTTCGTTTTGCATGGTCAGATATTATGCATCGATTAACGTGAAAGAAATGATTTCTATCAACTCTCGGGCAATCACAGATTATTGCTCTGACTAGGCTGGGATTTTAATCCCAGCCTAGGAAGTACCAGTTAATTCATGAAAATAGGTTTTTATAAATCATTTTTGTTTTCCCCATTTAACTCGCGTTTACCTTTCAGGATGAATATGGAGAAAGTACATGCCTGCTAAAATTACATCACCTGATTTTTTAAATATATCCAGCCTACTCAGTAGCGATGAGATTGCAGTACAGAATATGACCCACGAGTGGGTTCAAAATCAATTTCGACCAGGCATAGCCAAGCATTTTCGGGATGGAACTTTTCCCATGGAGATTCGCCAGGAGATGGGCGAAATGGGCTTCTTCGGCTCCAATCTCCCTGAAGAATATGGTACTGCTGGTTTAAATAATGTGGCCTATGGCCTTATGATGCAAGAACTGGAACGAGGTGACTCTGGCTTACGGAGCTTTGCATCTGTTCAAGGAGCTCTGGTCATGTGGCCGATATGGAAGTATGGTTCAAAGGACCAGAAAGATAAATGGCTTCCCATGCTGGCAGCTGGCCAAAAGATAGGTTGTTTTGGCCTTACCGAACCAGATTTTGGTTCAAACCCTGGTGGGATGTTGACCAGAGTGAAACAGGATGGTGATAGTTATGTTCTCAACGGGACAAAAATGTGGATCACCAATTCTCCAGTCGCAGATGTGGCGCTCATCTGGGCCAAAGATGATACAGGGCAGGTCCAGGGTTTTCTAGTTGAACGAGGAACAGCAGGTTTTGAGACACCGGAGATTAAAGGGAAGCTGTCCCTGAGGGCATCTGTAACAGGTGAAATAATTTTACAAGACTGTCGTATTCCATTAGAAAACCGATTACCAGAGGCAAACGGACTCCCAGCTCCACTAAGCTGTCTAACCCAGGCTCGTTATGGGATCAACTGGGGCGTGATGGGAGCGGCTATTGATTGTTATGAAGAGGCTGTAGGTTATGCCAAAACTAGGATTCAGTTTGATAAACCTATTGCAGCGTATCAGTTAACACAACAGAAGTTGGCAGAGATGTTGAATGAGATCACCAAGGCTCAATTCATGACGCTTCAACTGGGTCGTCTAAAAGATCAGGGGACGCTGAAACATCAGCAGGTCAGTTTATCGAAAATGAATAATGTGAGAATGGCCATTGAGATTGCTAGATCAGCCCGGACCATACTTGGTGCCAGCGGGATCACCGATGAGTATGCGGCCATGCGTCATGCTGCAAATCTGGAGTCAGTGCTAACCTACGAAGGAACCCATGAAATGCACACTCTGGTTGTTGGTGAAAGCATTACAGGTATTCCCGCATACCGTTGAAACCTTTAAGCCAATCAAGCATTGAATTACAATGTTTGATAGTGCATATCATGTCGACGAACCTAGAAGATTTTACGCCAAGTGGACATCAAAGATGGCATTATTATATACATGAACACCAGCTGCAAATCCCCTCCTGGGAGGGGCAGGGGTGGGTTAAGTAAGCACAAATCGGAAGCATCATTGAAATATTTTAAAGAGGAAAAATAGTATGTCGACAATCCTGGTTACTGGTGGCGCTGGTTATATCGGCAGCCACACCGTTTTGGAATTGCTTGGATATGGTGATCAAGTCATCGTTGTGGACAACTTATCCAATAGTAGTCAGGAGTCCATAAAGCGGGTCGAGGCGTTATCTGGAAAAAAGATAAGCTTCCACAAAGTGGATTTACTGGATAAGCTTGAGCTAACCAAAGTATTTGATGCCCACACGATTGATGCGGTCATTCATTTTGCAGGACTGAAAGCTGTGGGGGAGTCAGTTCATATTCCACTGACTTACTATCAAAACAATTTGGCCGGAACTCTTAACTTATTAGAAGTGATGCAGGACCAAGGGGTGAAGCGTTTGGTCTTTTCTTCTTCTGCCACTGTGTATGGTGATCCCGCGTCAGTTCCGATAACCGAAGATTTTCCTATCTCGGCAACCAATCCCTATGGACGCTCAAAATTAATTATCGAAGAAATGCTTCGTGATCTCTATGTGTCAGACGCCGAGTGGGATATTGCTTTATTGCGCTACTTCAATCCAGTTGGCGCTCATAAAAGTGGCGAGATAGGTGAAGACCCTAATGGGATTCCCAACAATCTGATGCCTTACATATCCCAGGTAGCTGTCGGCAAACTTGAGCAACTCTCGGTTTATGGTGATGACTATCCAACGCCAGACGGAACAGGTGTCCGCGATTATATCCATGTTGTCGATTTGGCCTTGGGTCATATAAAGGCGCTTGAGCATCTCTCGGGAAAACCTGGCTTAGTGACGGTAAACCTGGGGACGGGGACTGGATATAGTGTATTAGATTTAATCAAAGCTTTTGAAAAGGCATCTGGAAAACAGGTAGCCTACAAAATGGTCGGTCGTAGAACTGGAGATATTGCGGAGTGCTATGCTGACACTCAAAAAGCTGCAGATGTATTCGGATGGCAGGCGGTAAGAAATCTAGATGAAATGTGTGAGGATGCCTGGCGCTGGCAGTCCAATAATCCTGAGGGTTACACCTGATCATTTAGAGTGCATTCAAACCGAGCCAAACAAGTCCTACCATTATTCCAATAACAAGATTGATGCCCTTGACTTTCATGAAGTCTCTACGGCTAAAGGCCAACAGGGGTAACATGCCATGGCCATCTTGAACGATGGAACTCACTATCAATGTACTCATGGGGATGAGTCCCTTTGAAAACAAAGTGACAAATAAAAGGTGGGGTCCAGAGGATGGAATGATACCAACCATGGCTGACAGAAGCGTGACTTGCAGTTTGCTTTCTTCAATTAGCTTGGCCAAGTCAAGATGCTCATTCGTATAATTAATTACCCAAAGGGCGGCAAAAGTCCAGGCAAACAAAGTTGGTAGATGTTCTTTGGTGACATGTTTCCAGAGATGATCGTGGATAAAATGTTTTGAACTGGTCACCACAATCCATATCCCAGTTAAACCAACAATCACAAAAGTGATGCGCTTCCAATCCCAAATTTTTGGTCCGAGATTCCCTGTAGCGAGAAGCGCTATAAATAGTAATAACCCTACAAATAGAATGATCCGACTTTTCTCAGTAATGGATGCACGAAGAACACTCAGCGATGGCAGAAAGGGCATTGAATCTGAGCCATGGATAACCATTTTTTCACAACGGTCCTCCTGGTCATGTTCCAAACCAGTCTTGAAGATTCGGTCAACGACCCATCCACTCATCAAAGCAATACCAAATAAAATTGCCGATATCATTAGTGCCTTACCCGGAAACATGGCAAACATGACGAAGGCCTCATCACCACTGGTAGCAATCATGGTAGCCACAATCGCTCCTAGGGAAAACATTCTGTGGCTGTAGAGGGTCACTGCTGCAAAGGCGCCAAGACAACCAGGCATCACGCCAAGAATAGCCGCCCAGAGATATTGCATCCAACCCCTTTGGCGACAGAAATAAGCCTCCCATTTTCCTTTCGAAACGACATTGAGGTATTCCACTACCAACATCATTACGAAAACAAAAAAGGTGATACTCAAAGTATGTTTTATAATAGGTAAAAGATCGAGCATTGCTTTATCATCCAATCTGTTTCAATTCACGTCATCATGCTTTCCTTAGATGTAAGCAAATGTGAAACTGTTACAAATAATATATGCCAAAAAGCAGGCATACCAGGTATTGCTTTTGCATAAGTCGCGGAATATTATCAACGACTTGAAATATTTGAAGCCTAAAGGAAGCCCATGTCTCAAAACCTTGTCATCGTAGAGTCCCCATCCAAAGCCAGTACTATCCGGAAATATTTAGGAGATGAATATAAAGTTCTCTCTACCGTAGGTCATATTCGTGACTTGCCAAGAACACAGTTAGGTGTGGATTTGAAGGATAACTTCAAACCTCTCTACGTCACGATTCCCGGCAAGAAGAAGAATGTTGATGCGCTCAAAGAAGCTGCGAAAAAAGCAACAACTGTATTTATCGCAACTGATCCTGACCGTGAAGGAGAGGCCATTGGTTGGCATGTAACCCGCCTACTGAAGAATCTAAATAAACCGACCCAACGGGTCATGTTTTATGAAATCACCAAGGAAGGTGTTCTGGAAGGGATGCGTAAAGCGACTCAACTTGATATGAACCTGGTGAATGCCCAACAAGCCCGACGAATAATAGACCGTCTAGTTGGGTTCAAAGTGAGTCCCTTTCTGTGGCGTGTTCTGTATTCTGGCTTGAGTGCCGGTCGGGTTCAGTCGGTTGCTTTGCGTTTGATCTGTGAGAGACAGGAAGAGATTGATCGCTTTGATCCCATGGAATACTGGACCATCAAATCAGATCTTGAAACGACCAAAAAACATAATTTTGTAGCAGAACTTCAAAAGGTTGACGGAAAAAAGGCTATCATCCCAGATGAAACGACTGCGTTGGCTTTCCGTCATGATTTAAAGGAAGCCACATATACGATCACATCCGTTGAGAAAAAACGGGTTCGCCGAAATCCCAAAGCGCCTTTCACAACCAGTACCTTACAACAGGCTGCCTTCCAAAAACTAGGATTCACCACAAAACGTACCATGACCCTGGCGCAACAATTATATGAAGGTGTGACCCTCCAAGACGGCGAGACAACAGGTTTAATTACCTATATGCGTACAGATTCAGTTCGTGTAGCCGAATCTGCCATTGAAACGGCTCGAGCCCATGTTCAGGAGACGCTAGGTTCTGACTATATACCTGCAAAATTTCGTCAATTCGGTAAATCAAAAGGCAAAATCCAGGATGCTCACGAAGCCATTCGACCCTCAAATCCGGCATTACACCCTGATGTTGCTAAGGCTTCATTAACTGGCCCCCAGGCAAAACTATATGATCTGATTTGGCGTCGTTTTGTAGCCTCCCAGATGGCTGTTGCGGTATTTGATCAGTCCTCAGTAGAAATTAATGCTGCTGCTCGTTTTGATCTAAGAGCTGCAGGATCAGATCTAGTATTTGATGGTTATCGGAAAGTCTACTTCGAAAAAGAAGAAGAAAAGGAAAGCCATCTGCCTTCCGATCTTAAAGAAGGGGATATTCTTAATCTTCTCACCGTAGATGCTGACCAACACTTTACCAAACCTCCAGCCGCGTATACAGAGAGTAGCCTGGTGAAAATTCTCGATAAAGAGGGCATTGGAAGACCATCAACTTATGCAAATATCATTTCCGTGGTTCAAGCCAGGAATTATGTTGTTTCAGAGAGCCGGAAACTATTCCCAACTGAGTTGGGCAAGGTAACCAATAAATTATTGGTTGAGAATTTCTCAGAGCTGGTCAATAAAACTTTTACAAGAGAGATGGAATCTCGTCTCGATAAGGTTGAGGCTGGTGAACTTACTTATCTTCAGGTTATGGAGGAGTTTTGGGCACTTCTCGAAAAATGGTTAGGCGAATCGTCAAAATCATATAGTGAGATAAAAAAATCGTTACAAATTGACAGCGGCGAAGCCTGTGAGAAATGTGGCAAGCCCATGGTGGTAAAATGGAGCAAAAATGGGCAGTTCCTGGCCTGCTCTGGCTTTCCTACTTGTAAAAATGCTCGTCCTTTGGATGGCCCGAAGTCTGGAGAAGCTGGCGAAGATGAAGAGCCCAAAGACTATGGGAAATGCGAGAAATGTGAATCGCCTCTTATCCTCAGGGATGGTCGCTATGGTAAGTTCTATGCCTGCTCAGCTTATCCAAAATGTAAATTCACCAAGCCCTTCACCATCTTGATGCCTTGTCCAAAACCAGATTGCAAGGGAGATATATCCCCTCGCCGGTCCAAACGCGGTAGGACTTTCTATGGCTGTACAAAATACCCTGATTGTGACTTTGTCAGTTGGGATCCACCCATTGCCCAGAAGTGTCCAGCTTGTGAAAATCCATATATGGTCGCTAAATCAAACAAGAAGAAGGGTGATTTCGCCCTTTGTCCTAAGTGTAAACATGAAATCAGTGTCTCGGACATTGAATCCAAATAGATATTAAGGGATGTGATAAGAAAATGGCACGTTTAGAAAGCTTTGAAAAACTAGTATCCCTGGCAAAACGCCGCGGTTTTGTCTTTCAATCAAGTGAAATTTATGGCGGTATCAATGCCTGTTATGACTACGGTCCATTGGGTGTAGAATTAAAACTCAATGTGAAGCAGATGTGGTGGAACGCCATGACCAGAGAACATGACAACATTGTTGGCCTGGATGCTGCAATCCTTATGCATCCAAAAGTTTGGGAAGCCAGTGGCCATGTCGCTGGTTTTAGTGATCCACTGGTTGATTGTAAAGCGTGTAAAACCCGATTTCGTGAAGATACCCTTGCAAAAGAAGTCATGGAATCCCATGTATGTCCAGAATGCGGTGGTGAATTAACAGACGCACGCCAGTTTAACCTCATGTTTAAGACACAGATGGGAGCGGTCGAGGATACGGCCTCAGATATTTATTTAAGACCTGAAACGGCTCAGGGCATTTTTGTCAATTTCCCCAATGTCGTAGACACATCTAGACAACAAATTCCTTTTGGGATTGCCCAAATTGGCAAGGCCTTCAGGAATGAGATTACCCCAGGTAATTTCATCTTTCGGACACGTGAGTTTGAGCAGATGGAAATGCAGTTTTTTGTGAGACCAGATGAATCTGATGAATGGTTTGAAACCTGGAAAGAACGTCGAATGGGTTTTTATGATACCATTGGCATCAGCCGCGAAAATTTACGCTTCGAAGAGCATGGACCTGATGAATTGGCTCACTATGCGCGGGCAGCCTTTGATATTGAATATAAATTCCCCATTGGATGGAGTGAGTTGGAAGGTATTCATAATCGTTCTGATTTTGACCTTCGTCAACATGAGGAACATTCAGGAAAAAGTATGGGATATCGTGATCCTCATACCAATGAAAAATATACTCCATTTATCATTGAGACATCTGCCGGTTGTGATCGCATGGCTTTGGCAATTCTATGTGAAGCTTATGAAGAAGAAGCGCTTGAGGATGGTTCCGTTCGCACGGTCATGCATTTTCATCCTCGTGTGGCGCCCATCAAAGTGGCTATCTTGCCCCTGGTTAAAAAAGGTGGTTTGAAAGAACTAGCCACAGAGATAAAAGATCAGCTAAAACGTCACTTCAATGTTTTCTATGATGAAAAAGGCGCAATTGGTCGTCGTTATCGTCGTATGGATGAAGCAGGCACACCTTATTGTGTCACCATTGATTTTGATACTTTAGAAGATAAAGCTGTTACCATTCGTGATCGTGATTCAATGGAACAGACCCGTGTACCCATAGCTGAGCTTCAGGCTTGGTTGGCAGAACGTATTCTGATCGGGTAATTACCTAAGAACAAGTTTGGACTAAAACATAGGGCCTGTAGCCATAGGGGAAGCTTTCACCTGAAAATGCTTGCTGGTATTCGTATGTGCGCATTGAAGCTCCTGCTGAGTCCCTCTAAAATTTGAATTTGGTTTTTAGTTTGTAAAAAAATAGCCAGAACTGATTATCGCCACTTGTAGCTAGTACGATGCCTTGTATATTGCAGCACGTGATAAGGCTATACAAAAAGCAAACCTCCCATTTAAAACAGCAATTCCCTGAGCCATCTCGATTTAAAATAATTCGTGCACAATTGGGTGCACTTTTCGTATGATATATCCAAAGAGTAGGTGTGAATGAAAAATGTATTAAAATCTCTGATTGATCTCCAGGAAATAGACCGACAACTTTTTGAGATTAATGAGAAAAAAGGTAGTCTTCCAGAAAAAGTTGAGAAATTAGAAGTCCAGGCTGCAAGTGTAAAAGATGAGTTGGAGAGTACTCGTTCTACATTAGAGGAAAACCAAAAAGAATTATTAACCATCAAGGGCAGTTTTATGGATTCTGCTGAGAAGGTTAAAAAGTATCAGGATCAACTTTATTTGGTAACCACCAATCGCGAGTATGATGCCCTCACAAATGAGATTGAAACCGTTAAAGCTAGTATGGCTGAGATGGAAGGACGTCGACTCACCTTGGAAGCTGATGTTGAAGCGCTGGAAGAAACGATTAACTCTTCAGAAGAGCAGTCTACTGCATTTATAGATCAATTGGAAGCCAATCGCGATGAGCTTAAAGAAAAATCTGATCTCACTGATGTACAACAGAAGGATCTTGAAATTCAGCGAGGCGAGTTGGTCCAGAAGATCAGTCAGCGTTACCTGAGAAAATATGAACGGATTCTTAAAGCTCGTAAACGGGCCGTTATTGCTATTGATAAATCTGCCTGTATTGGTTGCCATAAACAACTCTCACCGCAGGTGGTCTATGAAATTCAACAGATGGATTCATTTATTGAATGTGAGAATTGTGGTCGCATCCTGGTTCACATTCCTAAAGATGAGGACTAAAACAGTTCTGTAGATTCTCTTAGGAGAACTTTTATATATGAAAATGGTCCACTTTTGTGGATCATTTTTCTTTTAGACCTCTCAGGATTCCTTAGTTTAGCTTAGTTTTTTCACATTTGGGTGGATCGGGCAATCGCCTGGCTTAGGCTGGGAGGAAAGTCCGGACTCCACAGGACAGGTTGCCCATGTTCGTAGCATGGGACTCCATCGCAAGGTGGAGATGGAAAGTGCCGCAGAAAAGATACCGCCTTTCTGCGTTATTCAATTTTGAATGATCAAAATTGAATAACGCAGAGGGGTAAGGGTGAAATCGTGAGGTAAGAGCTCACGCCACAGTCAGGCAACTGATCGTGAGGGTAAACCCCGGCCGGAGCAATTTCAAGCAGAAGAGATTGGTTGTCCGCCAGATTATCTTTGGATAATACTCTTCGGGTAGAAAGCTTGTATTTCGTTGCAAAGCGAAATCCAGATCAATGGTTGCCTCATCTTCCTGGGGTTGATTCAATTATGCATGTGTTGATCGATGATATAGTTGAATCGACTCCAGGAGGGTAAGACAAAATCCGGCTTATAGATCCACCCATTATTTTTTGATCGCTGGTCTTTTTATACTGAGTAATTACCCATTCATATAATTTGTTATATCCATCAACCCAGCTACAAAGTGATTCATGTTTCAGAGTGTAAAAAAACAAAAGAGATTTGATTTTCCCATGAATAAAACCACAAAGAAGTTTATACTATAGACCTGTTAATTATGGAAAAAATATGGATCATTCAAGATAGTCCACAAGTGGAGATTAATACTCTGGCTGGATCTCTTGGTGTCACAAGTATTGTGGCTGGAATGCTCTGGCGGCGAAACCTACGTTCGCTAGATGAAGCCCGTCAATTTTTTAATCCCTCTATTTCCTACCTCCATGATCCTTTTCTCATGCTTAATATGGAACATGCTGTCTCTGAAATCTCCAAATGTATTGATGATCATCAACCTATGTTGGTTTACGGTGACTATGATGTAGACGGGACCACCGCTGCCTCATTATTGCATTTATTTCTACAATCTATTGGTGGAAAATCAGAATACTACATTCCAGACAGAATTAAGGAAGGGTATGGCTTATCCCATAAAGGGATCGACTATGCTGCAGAAATTGGTGCTCGTTTTATCATCACCTGTGATTGCGGAATAACAGCCGTTGAACAGACAGATTATGCCAATGAAAAAGGGGTCGGGATGATTATTACCGATCACCATATTCCTGATAAAAAACTACCTGCCGCTATTGCAATTCTCAACCCCAAACAGATTGATTGCCAATATCCCAATAAGGATTTGTGTGGTGCAGGCGTCGCATTCAAACTGACTCAAGCGCTGAGTTCTGCCCGTGGCCATTCAGCCCAACAGGCCCTCCAAAATTTAGATTTAGCTGCTATCGGTACAGCTGCAGATATAGTTCAGATCACAGGCGAAAATCGGATAATTGTGAAGGAGGGATTGGACTTGATCAGTCAGGGTAGACGTCCTGGTATTAAAGCATTAAAACAGGTTGCTGGCATCACCAGAGATGAAGTAACTGTATCGGATGTCCTTTTTGGATTAGGTCCCAGGATAAATGCAGTTGGACGTTTGGGTGAAGCCATGCGGGCAGTGCACTTGATGACATCGGACACTCAGTCACGGGCCAAGGAACTCTCAGCAGTTTTGAATTCAGAAAATGAAGCTCGAAAAACGGTTGAAGCTAAAATCTATGATGAAGCTGTTCGCCTTTCGAATTCAAAATATGATCCCAGAGAAAAACGATCCTTGGTTTTATACCATGAGGGTTGGCATCACGGTGTTATTGGTATTGTTGCCTCCAAACTGAAAGAAAGATACTATGTACCCACTGTTATTATTGCCGTAAATGATGGTGTGGGAAAAGCCTCAGCTCGAAGCATCAAGGGATTTGATCTCCATGCTGCCTTTTCGCAATGTGCAGATTTATTAGTAACATTTGGTGGGCACACCATGGCTGCTGGTTTGACCATCGATCCAAAAAACCTCGAAGCGTTTGAGAAACGTTTTCAGGAGGTGGCTATGACACAGATAACTGAAGAAATGATGCGCCCTCGTTTAAAGATTGAATCAGTCATAGAGTTTGGGGATATCAATTCACAGTTGATCGAAACTCTCCGTCGCCTGGCTCCGTATGGACCGGGAAATATGCGACCACTCTTCGCTAGTCAGAATCTTGAGGTTGTAGGATACCCTCGGCCCAAGATTGTTGGCAAGAACCACTTGAAATTTAAAGTTCGCCAAGGAAGAACAGTGTTGGATGCCATTGGGTTTGGGATGGCTGAACAGCTTGACCTGCTTTTTTCTGGAAAACCACTCGAAATGGCCTACATACTATCTGAGAATGAATGGCAGGGACGGAAGACCATACAATTAGAGCTAAAAGATATTCGAATAATAAATTAGGGGTATAAATAATAATGAGAAAAGCCTATATCGATTCAATCGGAATGTATGTACCACCCAAGGTTGTGACCAATAAAGACCTGGAAACTTTGATGGATACATCAGATCAGTGGATCCGTGAACGTTCGGGAATTCAAGAACGACATCATGTGGATGGTGAGTGTACAACGGATCTTGCTTTGAAAGCGTCGGAAGAAGCTCTCGAAAAAGCCAATATGAAACCGGAAGATATTGACCATATTATCTTCTCTACCATGGCCAGTGATTATTTTGTACCCGGTGGTGGTCCCATGATGACTCGTCGTCTCGGTATCCCAGGGACACCCGCTATTGATATCCGCATGGCCTGTTCTGGTTTTCTTTATGGATTATCACTGGCGAAAGCATTTATCGAATCAGGTGCCCACGATAATATTTTGTTGATCACCTCGGAAGTCCAGTCTGTTGCGCTAGATTTTTCAACGGCAGGAAGAGATACAGCCGTTCTTTTTGGTGATGGTGCTGCCGCAACTATATTGAAAGTAACGGATACTGACCGGGGACTGCTCTCTGTCAAAACCCACTCTGATGGTCGCTATGCTGAGGATCTCATGATGAGAACCCCATCTACCCTGGATAATCCTTTTTTAACTCATGAGCTCTTGGATAAGGGGTATGGTCGGGTGACCATGAATGGACGTAGCGTTTTCAAACACGCCATTACAAAATTTCCACAGGTGATCAATGAAGCCCTGGAAGCAGCAAAAGTGGAAAAGAAGGATATAAAACTGGTTGTTCCTCATCAGGCCAACTTGCGGATCACAGAAGCGGTTGCAAAACGATTAGATTTAGAACTACACAAAGTCGTTTACTCAAATATTCATAAATATGGCAATACGACATCAGCTTCCATTCCCATTGCTCTCTATGAGGCCCAGGCTGAAGGCAAAATTGAAAGAGGCGACCTGATTGTGGTTGCTTCCTTTGGAGCGGGATTTACGTGGGGTGCGTCAGTTATTAAGTGGTGAGGCGAATAGTATAAGTTGATAGAGGTAGAGAGATGAAACTGTATTTTCAAGAAGAACATTATATGCTCCAAGATATGGTGCGGGATTTCGCTGCAAATGAAGTCGCTCCCATTGTTGAGGCACTTGACAAAGAAGAACGCTTTCCCACTGAACTTATTCCTAAATTAGCTGAGCTTGGCCTGCTTGGCATTCCTTTCCCAGAGGAATATGGAGGGGCTGGGATGGATACTCTGGCCTATACATTGGTCATCGAAGAATTGGCCAAAGTTGACTCTTCGGTTGCGATTACGGTGGCGGCCCATATCTCTCTTGGCACCTATCCAATCTTTCTTTTTGGAAACGAAAAGCAAAAAGCACTACACCTAGAAAATCTTATTGCTGGTAAATATCTAGCCTGTTTTGGATTGACAGAGCCTGAGGCCGGTTCAGATGCAGGAGGCACAAAAACGACAGCAGTTCGCGATGGAAATGACTGGATAATTAATGGTTCAAAAAATTTCATCACCAATGCTGGTTATGCCGGAGTTTGTAATTTAACAGCCGTGACTGACCCCACTGAAAAGCGTCCTGGAGGCATATCCGTCTTTATGGTTGACACGAAAACACCTGGCTTTACCGTTGGACCACCTGAGAAAAAAATGGGCTGGCGTGCATCGGATACCAGAGCATTGACCTTTGAAAATATGAGGGTTCCTGGTGATGCTTTACTCGGTCAGTTAGATGTGGGGTTCAAACAAATGATGGATGCTCTTGTTGGTGGCCGAATTAGTGTGGCAGCGCTTTCTTTGGGACTGGCTGAAGGGTCCCTGAATGCTGCATTGAAATATGCTGGTGAGCGAGAAGCTTTTGGGAAACCAATTCATCGGTTTCAAGGAATCGGGCTTCAGTTAGCTGAAATTGCTACTGAAATAGAATCGGCCAAACACTTGGTCTATTATGCGAGTTATCTCAAGGATCAAGGTGAGGATGTGGTGAAAGCAGCAGCTATGGCTAAGCTGAAGGCCTCTGAGATTGCTGTGAAGGCAACCAACTTTGCAGTCCAGGTCCATGGGGGATATGGATATATCAAAGAGTTCCAGGTTGAGCGGTTTTTTCGCGACGCAAAAATATTGACCATTGGTGAAGGAACATCGGAAATTCAGAAACTTGTGATTTTGAAGCAGCTCCTAAAAGGATTATAATTACTCCATGTTACCACAGAGTAAAAAGATTATCAACGACGAAAAGAAATATCATCTCTGGCTGAGAATAAGTCAGGTTTCATTAATTGGGCTTTTGCTGGTTATTACAGCGCTATTCTTTCCGAAGGGGAAGATGTTTCAGTTCAATTATACTGTTGATCAGATTACAACTGAAACGATAATTGCGCCATTCGACTTTGATATCCTCAAGACGGAAGCTGCCCTGGAAACAGATCGAAAAAATCGGGAAGCTGAAATTTTACCCGTCTTTATTTGGGATAACACCACTCGAAATATTGTTAATGAAAAACTCGATGAGATTAGAAAGCAGCTGGCCTTATGGTACCAGGCTGATAAAAATTTAACCTCAAAACAGAACTATTGGACTACGATTTCTGATAGTGCCGCTTCAGACTCTATGATTCTCCAAATTCAGGAAGACTCCCTCCAAGTTTTAAATATCAGGCATGATTTACAAAACTATGGTTTTAGTGACTTAGGAACCCCGAGATGGGCTTATTTTCTTGAAAAGGGACCATCCACCCGACAATTGGTCAATTCAGTAAAACAAGCGTTGTTGCCACAATATATGTTGGGCATAATTGGTGACTTGCCGCCAGGTGACGACCACTTGAGAATCACAATGATTATGAGAGGCAAGGGATCTCCACGAAATCCTGTCGATTTTAGGGATATGAACCAGGCCTGGGAGAGTGTCCAAAAAGTACTTGAGTCAAACTACCTTCAAGCTGACCCCCGGTTACTCCAAATTGCCGAAGATGTAGCCCATGCTGTCATGGTCTCTAACCTGAACTATTCCGCAGAGTTGACTGAGAATAGGAAAGCTGAAGTTCGTAACCTCGTACCCATCAGTGTTGGCAAGGTCTTTAAAAACGAACGAATTGTTGATGCGAACACCCGTGTTACCGCTCAAATTGAGCAGAAACTCGATTCGCTGGAAAAGGAATACATTCGTCGGGGATATGGTGAATCTGCTGCCAATCGGTTGATGACATTTATGGGCAAGATGATGCTCTCAGCTTTTCTGCTCTTCTTCTTCTTCTCCTATTTACAAACCTACCGTAGTCAAATATACAATGATATCAAACTGATTGCATTGGTTTGTATCATCTTCGTCATGCATCTCGCTTTGGCACACGTCATTGTTTATCAATTGGGTTGGTCAGAATATTTTATTCCCATGAGTATTGCTGCCATGATCTTTACGGTGGTCTTCGATGGCAGGATCGCTTTTATCATAATGGTCACCTTGACCATGCTCACAGGGATTATTTTAAGTAATAACATTCCCTTTATCGTCGCCAATTTGTTTGTCTCATCTCTGGCTATCTATACGGTAAGGAGGCTCCGTTCCCGTTCGCAGATTCTTTGGAGTATTCTAGCGGTTACCTCTGGGTATCTGGCTGTAATAATAGTTTTTGAAATGATCAAATTCAGTAGTTGGGAATCGGTGATGGAACACATGATATTTGCCGTAGCCAATGGAATATTATCTCCGCTCCTCTCCTACGGATTCCTGGTTTTGATTGAGCGTATTTTTAAGATTACCACCAATCTAACACTTCTAGAATTATTAGATTTTAATAACAAGTTGCTCAGTAATCTGGCGATGAAAGCTCCAGGTACTTTCAAACATAGTATCGATGTGGGAAACCTGGCTGTTGCAGCCTCTGACGCGGTCGGTGCAAATTCACTTCTAGCTCGCGTAGGCGCTTATTACCATGATATTGGTAAAGCAGAAAAACCAGAATACTTTATTGAGAATCAAATGCGGGGGACCAATAAGCACGAGAAACTATCTCCTCGTCTAAGTGCCCTGGTTATTGTCGCCCATGTGAAAGATGGAATTAAAATGGCCAATGATTTCGGCCTGCCAGCGATTGTCGCTGATTTTATTCCCATGCATCATGGAGAGACTCGCGTAGAATATTTTTATCAGCAAGCTGTTGAGCGAGCAAAAGAGTCGGATTCTGAGGTAAATGAGGCAGATTTTCACTATCCTGGACCTCGACCAAACACCAAGGAAACTGGAATTCTCATGTTAGCAGAAGCAATTGAAGCAGCCTCTAGATCCATCAAGAATCCCAATCCGCAGCGGCTAGAAACCTTGATGGATACCATAATCGAAAGTCGTATTAAAAGTGGAGAGTTAAATAATTGTCCTCTGACTTTCAGCGATTTAGATATTATAAAGAGCGCGATGATGCCGGTTCTCACAGGCAGTATGCATGAACGGATTGAATATCCTGGGCAGCGTAAGAAGCTGCATATCATGGATGATGAAAACTAAACTTACTTCAAATCTACTCACTCAATCATTGTGAATTCCATGGAAATAGAAATTATTGACCCAGACCCCCTGGCAGATACGAGTTTATTTCAGCCTGCGCTTGAGCTTGTCTTAAGTGAAGAAGAGTTAGTCTGCGACTACATCAATATTGTATTCATGACATCAGATGATCTCCGTGCTTTGAAAAATGAATATTTTAATTTAGATGTTTATACGGATGTGATTTCCTTCAATCTGAATGATCCAGGTGATGCGCTGGAAGGAGAACTCTATTTGTGTTTTGAGCAAATCAGTCTCAACGCAACAAAATTTAAAACGAACTCAACCCAGGAATTGTACCGAGTACTGGTTCACGGTTGTTTGCATTTATGTGGATATGAAGATGATACCTCTGAAAAAAAAGAAACCATGACCTCGCTCGAAAATAAATATTTAAACATGCTTAAAATTGTAGAATGCTAATGGAGTATTTCGGAATTATTGATTCACGATTGCTGTGGCAAATCGGTCTTTTCATTCTACTGCTTGGGACATCAGCCTTCTTCTCTGGATCTGAGACTGCCCTCTTTAACCTGAAACGGAATGATCTAGATAAGTTAAAACATGACCTGGCACCCTCATCACGATTGATTGTCAAATTGTTGGGAACCCCTAAAAAGTTACTGATTACTATTTTAACTGGTAATACCATTGTAAATGTTGCTTTGGCATCTATGGCTGCAATTATTACCACTGGAATCGCCAGCAGAAGCGGCTATAATCAAGTTGTGGCACTTGTCATTGAAACCATTGTATTAACGATTATTCTTGTGATTGTGGGTGAAATCACACCCAAAGTTTTGGCCATGCGACACTCTCTTGGATTTGCATCACGAATCATTGGAATCCTGGCATTCATCTTCCGACTGTTTTCACCAATCGCCCAGGTTGTTTATAGTCTAGTAGAGAAAATGGTCAGTTTACTGGGAATCACGCCAGAAGAAAATTTTACATCCGATGAGGAAATTAAAGCACTGGTAGAATTAGGTCAGGATCATGGGGTGATTGGGGAAGAAGAAAAAGAGATGATCCACTCTGTTATAGAGTTTGGAGATACGTTATCTAAGGAAATCATGATTCCCCGTCCAGATGTTGTTATGTTTCATACAGAAATGAACCGTGTGGAAGTTTTACAGATTATTAGAGAAACTGGATTTTCAAAATATCCCCTATATCACGATCAAATTGATCAGATCAAGGGAATCGTGTTTATTAAAGATATTCTTCCATACCTCCACAGTGGGTCACATCGGATCAATTTACTTCGATTGGCCAGACCAGCGATGTTTGTACCAGAACATCAGCATATTGATGAACTACTCCGTGATATGCAAAATCAGAAGCAAAAGTTGGCTATTGTGGTTGATGAATATGGTGGCTTTTCAGGAATGATTGCCGTTGAAGATATTATCGAAGAGGTCCTGGGTGATCTTAAAGATGAAATTGACGATTCCAGTGAAGAAAATGAAATAGTTGAGATTAAAAAGGGTGTTTATCTGATTGAAGCGGCAACCCAATTGGATGATGTGGCAGAAGTTTTAGAAATTAACTTCCCAGAAGATCGTGATTACGATTCAGTAGGAGGGTTCATCTATTTTAGCTTGGGAATAATTCCTGAAAAAGGTGAGTCTATCAAGTTTAATAACTATAACTTTGAAGTGATCTCAGTTGAAAAAAATCGAATTGAAAAAGTTAAAGTGACCAGAGTTAGTGAGGCGGTATGACAAAGACATCAGTAACTACGGCAGAACAAGAATTAACCAGGTTAAAAGATATTATAATTAAACTACGGGCTCCTGATGGGTGCCCCTGGGATCAAGTGCAAACTTCTGAGAGTTTAATTCCATACTTACTTGAAGAAGCTTATGAAGTGGTAGAAGCCATCGAAGATGGTCAAACTGATGAACTTAAATCTGAATTGGGTGATCTCCTTTTACATGTGGTTATGCAAGCCCAAATCGCAGAGGAACAGAGTAACTTTAATCTTCGAGACTCAATATTATCCATTAATGAGAAGTTAATTCGTCGTCACCCTCATGTGTTTGGTGAAGATAATACTAAAACTAAACGGGTTGAAGATGCATTCCAAAACTGGGGCAAGGCCAAGAAACAAGAGGGTCGGAAAAGCTGGCTTGATGGTGTCCCCAAAAATCTTCCCGGTTTGATCCGTGCCCACCGAGTACAGGCTAAAGCCTCTACAGTCGGATTTGATTGGAACGATGTCTCACCCGCATTAGAAAAATTTCATGAAGAAATTGATGAACTCATGGTGGAATGGAAACAAGGTAATGAGCAACGAACCCGAGAAGAGTTTGGTGATGTTCTCTTTAGTCTGGTAAATGTGGGTCGATTAATGAAAATCGACAGTGAAACAGCAATGCGTCAAGCAATCGATAAATTTGATGCCAGGTTTCGTGCTTTAGAATCCGTATTTATTGATGAAAAACGAGATATAGAGGCTGCTAGTCTTGAAGAGATGGATGAAGTGTGGGATCGCATAAAACATAAAGTTGATTTCAGGAAATAGCGATCATCTTAGTTTCAGTGTCTCTTCGGGTATTATTTAATTAAAGATATATAGATATAGGACTTAATAAAGTGCTTGATATGGGCAACTTAAAACTATAGTTTTATGTAGATTTAATTTAATCCAAATCCAGGAGGTGTATAAGTGGCTGCAAAAGGAAAACAGGGTAAACGATATTCTGCAGATGAAAAGGCAGAGATTTTTGACTTTATCAAAGATTACAATGCTGAGAACAAACGCGGTGGAATGAAAAATGCCAGTGAAAAATATGGTGTTTCCGTGGTTACACTAAGTAACTGGGCCAAGTCTACAAATGGTCCTGAAAAGAGAAAAGTTAAAGCTAAAAAAGCTGGCGTAAAAAAAGCTATTAAAGCAACAACCGTAAAAGCTGAGAGTTCTTCCGCCACTCCAGATGCAATACTGGCTCGTCTCCAAAACATACTTTCCGAGATAGCTACTTTAGAAAAAGAGTACAATACACTAAAGAAAGAACTCTAGAATTATTTAGTTAATATTTTAGTGTAGATTGACACGATCTTAAAAGGGGTGAATGTTTTCGCCCCTTTTTTTAT
>Ga0307988_1000115_pt1 | contig 63395 bp, 48 predicted proteins | sample EllFjometagen183_FD_203166 | JGI IMG/M metagenome (GOLD analysis project Ga0307988, IMG submission 203166) | Marine microbial communities from Ellis Fjord, Antarctic Ocean - #183 | ecosystem: Environmental > Aquatic > Marine > Unclassified | place: Southern Ocean | collected 2014-10-08 | reverse complement strand
TTTTAAAAACTCTGATCCAGGGGGCATCAAAAATCATTGTCAGTGGATGCCATGAGGGAAACTGCAGGTCCATGGACGGAAGTACAACAGCCCGGGCCCAGGTTGCCGCTATTTCAAAAATGCCCGGGGTGGACCCTGGAAAGGTGATATGGGAACCTGTTGCAGCAAATGAAACCAGAAAGTTTCAACGCATTATTTCCAAAACATAGACAATCCAGGGTATAGACAACCCAGAGAGTAAAGCATAAGGATAATAAAAATGGATAATGCCATAATAAATACAGAATCAGAACTGATCAATCTGCTCAACCGTTTATCTTTGGGAGACAATATCTCAGAGTGCCTGACCTGCGGTGCCTGTAATTCCAGATGCACCTGGTTTGATGGGGAAGGCGGACCCATGCCCCGGCAGATGATCCGCATGGCAGCACTGGGACTTGATGAACAACTTGTAGCATCTAATATGCTCTGGGACTGCCTGATCTGCAACCGGTGTACCCAGGACTGCCCCATGGGCATTACAATGGACATGGTGGTAACCCGGGCCAGAAACCTGGCCATTGCCCGGGGCCAGATCCCGGAAGACATCAAAACGGGAATTAAAAACCGGTTGGAAAAAGGAGATGTTAACGGGTTGACCCTGGAAGAATTTGTGGAAACCGTTGAATGGCTGTCTGAAGAATTCAGCGATGAAATGGGTGATCCTAAAGCCCAGATCCCCTATGACAAGTCTGGGACCAAATTTCTATACCTGACCAACCCCAGGGAGCTTGGCAGTAACCTGCTCCATCTGACAGCCATGGGGAAATTATTTTATGCCATGAAAGAAACCTGGACCCTGTCATCTTTACACACAGATGTCACCAATTGGGGATATTTTGTGGGCAGGGATGATATTGCCAGAGAAATAGCCCTGATGGTGGTGGAGCCGGCTGAAAGTTTAGGTATTGAAACCCTGGTTTTAAGCGAATGCGGCCATGCATATTATGTGCTCAAAATCCTGCTGCCAAAACTTATCGGAAGAGAGCCCCGATTCAATGTCAAGAGCATACCCGAGCTTACGCTTGAATATGCCCGAAAGGGAATTCTTACATTTGATCCTTTGGTTCATCCTTATAAGATAGCCTTTCACGACCCCTGTAATATTGGCAGAAAATCAGGCGGCTATGATGCCCCCAGGGAACTTTTGGGCCTGTGCTGCCAGGGTGTGGTTGAGCTGACCCCTAACCGGGAAGATGGAATCTGCTGCGGGGGAGGGGGTGGAATCCTCCAGGACAGCACCACCACGAAAAAACGGATGATCTCCGGTAGGCCCAAGGCAGACCAGATGGAAGCCACAGGCCTGGACCACCTGGCCACAGCCTGTCTGTCCTGTCACCGCCAGCTGGGTGAATTATCTGATCATTTTAACCTGGGAATAAAGGTGGAAACAGTTGCTGCACTGGCTTCAGAATCCCTTATATTATGATTCAACAAAAGGATATAATTAAAAAATCAAAGAATTGACAAAGGACATACAGCAGATACCTGACAGCCCGCCACTTTATGGATTGTCATGGATGTTCTAGTGGCATCAGATATTTTTGGACACACCCCTGCCCTGGACCGGCTGACCCGGGAATTGGATGCCGACCTTATAGAAGTTATAGATCCCTATGGAGGCAAACAAACCTTCTTGGATGAAGCCGAAGCCCATGCATTTTTTTCTGAGCATGTTGGCATTCCCGCCTATGGAAAAATAATAAAAAAACGATTACAGAAAAGCTATTTACCCCGGATTCTGATCGGGTTCAGCGTGGGAGCCGCAGCCATCTGGCACCTGTCTTCCGATCCGGCATTTGCCGGCATACAAAAGGCCTTCTGCTTTTATGGTTCCCAGATCCGGCATCACACAGAAATTCAGCCTGAATTTGATATTCATTTGATCTTTCCGGACTCAGAACCCCATTTCAATCTGGATCTTCTCATGGCAAATCTTGATGACAAACCAGGTATCTTCTGTCACAAAGCAAGTGGAGGCCATGGCTTCATGAATAAACTTTCCTTTAATTTTGATTATAGCTTGTACAAGGCCTGCCTTGAGCAGCTGAATACCCAGCTAAATACCCTGTTACGTATATAGATAGATTAAAAAAAAGGGTGTGACTCCTCTTGTTAATAATATCTCATCTATGATATTAAATATATTCCCATGAAAAATTTGCTTACATATTTTATCTGCCTTATTGTATTTTTGACTTTTCCCTGTATTTCAACTGCAGATAAGCCTCTTACCATCAAGGTAGGGGTCTATGAAAACATCCCCAAGATCTTTACAAATGAAAATGGGACTATAACAGGGTTCTGGCCTGAGCTTCTCCGACATATTGCTGCAAAGGAAAACTGGCAGATTGAGTGGATTTCAGGAACATGGTCCCAGGGTCTTGAAAGACTGAAAAACGGCCAAATCAATATCATGCCCGATACCGGCTGGACAGAACCCAGAAGCCGGAAATACGATTTTTCCCGGGAAACCATTCTGGTAAGCTGGTCACGGCTGTATGTACCTGAAGGTTCTGAAATTAAGTCCATCATTGACCTGGATGGGAAAACAATCGCCGGACTAAAGGGAAGTTTCAATCTGGAAGGTCCTGAGGGAATAAAAGAGATCATTCATAAGTTTCACCTTATTGTCAATATCAAAGAATTGGAGAACTACGAACAGATCTTTAAAGCACTGGACAAGGGGGAAATAGATGCAGGGGTTACCAATAAGGATTTTGGCAACAGGCATGAAGATGAGTATGCTGTTGAAAGAACCGCCATCATTTTTCAGCCTGCAAAAATGCAGTTTTCCTTTACAAAAGATCATAAGTTGACCCCATTTCTCATGGAAAAGATTGACGACAATATAAAGAAATTCAAGACCGACAAAAACTCCATTTACTATCAGGCCCTGGAGAAATACATCGGCGGCAGGCAAAGGGAAACTTTCATTGAAATAATTCCACCATGGGCAAAAATAGCTTTTGCAATTGCCTGTGGAGCAATTCTTTTCCTTGCAGCTGTTGGAATTGTATGCAGGATACAGGTTCAAAGACGTACTGTTGAACTGCAAAAGAGTGAAAAAAAATACAGAACACTTATAGATGATTCCCCTGATCTTCGCTATAGAACGGATATTGATGGAAAAATTATTTTCATTTCTTCTTCCGTCCACAAATTATCCGGTTATACCACCCAGGAAGCCATTGGGATAAAAATGACTGAAGAAGTTTATGTGTTTCCTGATCAAGGAGAAGTCTTTTTTAGCATTCTAAAAGAAAAAGGATTTATTACTGAATTTGAGGCACAATTAAAACGCAAGGATGGTTCCATATGGTGGGCTTCCACCAATGCCCGTTTAATCAAGGACCAAAACGGTAATTTCCTCAGTGTGGAAGGGGTTACCAGGGATATAACGGACCGGAAACTTGCTGAAAAAGCATTACAGCAAAGTGAAGAGCGTTACCGGAAATACTTTGAAGAAGATCTTTCAGGGGCTTATATTGCAGAACCAGACGGCCGGTTGATTGCATGCAACCAGGAATATAAAAAAATTTTCAAATTTGACAGCACGCAGCATGCTTTGCATATGCCCATTAATGAACTATATGAGAATCCCGGTGAAAGGCTTAGGTTTTTGGAACTTATTAAAACAGAAAAGCGTTTGAAAAATTATGAACCTAAATTAAAAACCGTTAATGGAGTTCCTGTTAATGTGGTTGAAAATGCTTCCGGAGTGTTTGATAAAGAGGGCAACTTACAGCATATCCGGGGATTTTTACTGGATGTTACAGAGCAAAGAAAGCTGGAAGCCCAACTTTTGCAGGCACAAAAAATGGAGGCTGTCGGGACTTTAGCAGGAGGTATTGCCCATGATTTTAACAATATCCTTTCTGGAATATTTGGATATTCTCAATTGGCCATTACAAATATTGACAAACCTGCAAAAGCAAAGGAAAACATATCCAAAATAATAACAGGGGCACAAAGAGCTGCTGCACTTGTTCAACAGATACTAACATTCAGCAAAAAATCAGAATACCAAAAGCGCCCCTTACCTATTTATACAACCCTGGACGAGGCTCTTCAATTATTACGTTCTACACTACCCGCCACCATTAAAATAAAAAAAGAACTCCATTCAAGGGCTATGGCTCTGGCAGATCCGACCAAAATACATCAGGTCATTATGAATCTTTGCACCAATGCATATCATGCCATGGGGAAAACTGGCGGTGTTATGACGATCTCCCTGACAGATATGAAAATTTCCAAACCTAAAACGATGAAAAACAAAATAATCCCCCTGGGTGACTATCTTATGCTGGAAATCAGCGATACCGGGCATGGCATGGATGAAAGAACCCTGGAAAAAGCTTTTGACCCTTATTTTACGACAAAACACCTTGGCAAAGGCACAGGATTGGGTCTGGCAATTGTTACGGCCATAGTGGAGGAACATGAAGGTTTTCTGGAAGTGTACAGTGAACTAAATAAAGGCACAAATTTTTATATCTATCTCCCAATTATTAATGAAAATAAAAAGCCCCATACTTCGAATAGTAAAAACAATTTTTCATTAAAGGGCAGTGAAAAAATAATGTTTGCTGATGATGAAGAAATGATCAGGAATATTTCCAAAGAATTATTTGAAAGACATGGATATAAAGTTGGCTTATTTAAGAATGGTAGTGAGGCCTTTGAAGAATTTGAAAAAAAACCCCTTCAATTTGATTTACTGATTACGGATATGACCATGCCCGAATTAACCGGAGATAAACTTGCCGCAAAAATTTTAAAAATCAGACCTGATTTCCCCATTATTCTCTGCACAGGTTATAGTGAAAATATATCTGAAGCTGATGCCATAAAAATCGGCATCAAAAAATATGTTCAAAAACCCATTGCCACCCAGGACCTTATATTTTTGGTGCGGAAAATTCTGGATACAGAATAATATGCAGACCATAATAGCCTAAACTCAAATGAGTGGGTAAATATGTGGGTAATTTATATACACATGGATACATCCACATGAGTAAAAAGTATACAATTCTCTAAGTAACTATCTGTACTCCAGACTTGCCAAAATTAAAATATATTATATAAATTCGGTTAGTTAAAAATATCTTTTCTCCCTGGCATACCCTTTGCTTTTATACCTTACAAAACATGAGGCAATGATCAATCAACAAAATACTTTAAAAGCAGAGGTTATTATTATGAAAAAATTAGTTATTATCATCAGTTCACTTCTTATGGTAGCGCTTGTGGCAGGAAACAGTTTTGCCTATGGACAAGGACAGGGAAAGGGCCAGGGCAAAGGACAGAAAGGTTCTGGTTTTAATCAGGACTGCCAGGGATATAAGGGACAAAATATCTGGAATAATTTGTCCCAGGAGCAAAGAGATGAGGTCAATGTACTTCGCCAGACTTTCATTGACGAAACCTATGAAATGAGATCTGCAAAATTCCAAAAAAAACAACAGATAAGAATGCTCATGGAGACATCCAATCCTGACAGGGCAGAACTTGGAAAATTATCCCAGGAAATCTCTGATCTGCAGAAACAGATACGAGACAAAAAAATCGACTTTTTATTGGCAGCCAGAAAAATCTCACCCGAACTTGGCATGGGCATGGGCATGGGAAAAGGGTTTGGACAGGGCCAAGGCAATTGCTCAAAGGGAGGCGGCCAAAGAGGCTGGCATGGGCAGGGCAGCAAAGGTTGCTATAAAAATTAGAATCCAATAAGATTTACCCATAAAAAGCCTGGAAGCTATCTTCCAGGCTTTTTTATTTCCCCGGGATATCGGACCATTCCCATATTTGCTGACAAATTATAGTAGCTGCACGAGTAAGATTAAATCCAGGTTCTGCCCTCAAAAACCAGAGTGGCAGGCCCTGTTTTAAAAATATGATTTTTCTCTTTGTTCCAATAGACTTCAAGGTCCCCGCCGTCCAGATGGATAAGAGCCCGATCCAGGCTTCGTTTTGTGAGGTTTGCCGCCACAAGACAGGCACAGGCTCCTGTGCCGCAGGCCAGGGTGATACCGGCCCCCCGCTCCCAGACCTTCATCCTGAGCTCAGTTTCATTTACCACCTCAACGAACTCCACATTGGTTTTTTCAGGAAACCGGTCATCAGTTTCAACAGCCCGGCCTAATTTTTCCACATCCACCGATTCAATATCAGGTACAAAGACTACAGCATGGGGGTTTCCCATGGATACGGCAGTGAGTATCACTTTGCCTTCCCTGGTATTAATGGTTTCTTCAATGCCGGTTTCATTGTCGCAGATAAAAGGAATAGCTGCACAGGAAAGGACAGGAGTCCCCATGTCCACTGTCACCGATGTGACCCTATTGTTCCTGTCTACAAGCACCTGGGGAAGAATAATTCCAGCCCTGGTTTCCACCTGGATTTGCTTTTGAATAAAAATCTTTTTTTCAAAGAGATATTTGGCAAAACACCGCATGCCATTGCCGCACATTTCAGGTTCAGACCCGTCGGAATTTATGATCACAAACCTTATATCCTGGTCTTTTGATTCCCGGACCAGGATGATCCCATCCCCGCCTATACCAAAATGGCGGTCACATAATTTTCTGGCAAGCTCTGGATAGGCCATGGCCGACTCAATATGTTTATCCCGGTCATCTAAAATTACAAAATCATTGCCAAGACCTTCCATCTTGGAAAATAAAATTTCCATTTGCATATCCTTATTATTTCAATATGAATTTATTCATCTGAAATTTCCAAGTGTTTTCATGATTTCATCCCCCAGGGCTTCCCTCTGCCAGTTCCGGATTTTTGTTCTTTGACCAAGTTCCTCCAGGGTGCCGGGATTTTCCAATGCAATGGCTGTAATCAGGTTATTGTTGATTAAAAATCCTGGCTCCATACCAACGGAAATACTTTGTTTGTCCCGCATTTTTTTTAACCGCTTGATGCGCTCCATTGCCCTGAGATCTTTTTTGAGCCTGGGAGTTTTAGGGTAGGAGGGAAGATCCCCATGGGGCATGGCCAGGGCAGATGCAATGGCTTCTTTGCAGAGATTGCCATACATATTTGCCTGTTTTTTACTCAAAGCCCTGGTGGAAACCATCTCCTCAATATTTAAAGGCCGGTTGGTGGTCAAGGCCAGGATGGACTGATTGGATATGATTTTAAACAAGGGCTGATCTTTTTTTTCGGCAATATCCATGCGGACCCGTAAAAGGTTCTCCAGAACAGCCAGGCTCCTATTGTCCATTTTCCCGGAACCTTTAAATTTTTTAAACAAGGGCAATTGGTGGTTGGATTCATATTTTACCCGGGCCAGGGCCTCAAACTCTTCCTTTGCCCAGGAAAGCCGGTTTATTTTTACAAGTCTATCCCTTAATCGGGTATACAAATCAAAAAGGTGGGCCACATCCCCGACGGAATAGGCAATCATATCTTCTTTAAGGGGACGTTGGGACCAGTCTACTTTTTGGAATTTCTTGTCCACGTGGACATTAAAGTTTTCCTTTAAAAGGGCGCCAAGTCCCCGCTCTTTTATGTTTAAAAACCTGCAGGCAATCTCTGTATCAAAGAGATTCTCAATTTTTACCCCGAATTCCCGGTCCAGGCTCCTGACATCAAAGTCGGCACCATGGAAAATTTTTATGATATCCGGATCTGTAAGAAGTGCAACAAAGGGAGAAAAGTCCTCGATCAAAAAAGGGTCCACCAGGAATGCCCTGTCCTGGGCAGCGATTTGAATCAGACAAATCTTTTCCTTAAAACAATACATGGAGTCTGCCTCCAGATCCACACCTATTATATTTTCCCTGTTCAGATCAATGCAGACCTGTTTCAATTGCTCATCAGACTCAATAAACTTAAAATTCAATATCTTTTCCCTTGATTGTTTACGTTACTTCTTCTAAAATTCTTATTTTTATATTTAAAACCGATTAATTACAATGGAAAATAAAATGATTGACATAAGATTTCCCGATAATGCCGTAAAAAGTTTTGAGAATATTCCCACAGGAATGGAAGTTGCCCAAAGTATTTCCCAGGGGTTTGCCCGAAACTGCGTGGCCGTTAAAATAGAAGATAAGCTCCTGGATTTAAGCCGACCCATTACAAAAGATTCTGCTGTAAGCTTTATCACGGCCAATGATGACGAAGGGCTTGAGATATTACGCCATTCCTCTGCCCATGTCATGGCAGAGGCAGTGATGAATCTCTACAATGATGCCCGACTGACCATTGGTCCGGTTGTGGAGGACGGGTTCTACTATGATATTGATATGGCTCCCATCTCAGAGGATAATCTGGGAGCAATTGAAGCGGAAATGAAAAAAATCATCAAAGCCAAAAACACCTTTGAGCGCAAAGTGGTTTCAAAGGACCAGGCCCTTGAAATTTTTAAGGACAATCCCTTTAAGCTGGAACTTATAAATGAACTGGATGACCAGGAAATTTCCGTCTACCAGAACGGAAAATTCATTGACCTGTGCCGGGGGCCCCATATTCCCCATACCGGAATGATCAAAGGGTTCAAACTATTAAAGATCTCAGGAGCCTATTGGCGGGCAGACCAGACCCGGGAACAGCTCCAGCGGCTCTATGGGATTTCGTTTTTTGACAAAAAAAAGCTCAACCAATATGTCCACATGATCGAGGAAGCTAAAAAAAGGGACCATAGAAAATTGGGAACCCGGTTGGATCTTTTTTCCTTTCATGAAGAAGCTGCCGGCATGCCCTTTTTCCATGCCAAGGGAATGGACATGTGGAATACCCTTCTGGATTATTGGAGGGAAGAACACAAAACAGCCGGTTATGTGGAAACCAAGACTCCTGTCATGCTCAACCGCAAGCTCTGGGAACAGAGCGGCCACTGGGAAAACTACCGAGAAAACATGTATACCTCGGTGATTGACAATGAAGAATATGCCATCAAGCCAATGAACTGCCCCGGAGGAATGATCCTTTATAAGACCAAATCTTATTCCTATCGGGACCTGCCTCTGAGGGCCGGTGAAGTGGGACTGGTCCACCGCCATGAATTGTCCGGCGCTTTGTCCGGTCTTTTCCGGGTCAGGGCATTTCACCAGGATGATGCCCATATCTTCATGACCCCGGACCAGATCGGAGATGAGGTATTGGGAGTGCTCAAACTTTCAGAAAGGATCTACAGCCGTTTTGGTCTGACCTTTCATCTTGAATTGTCCACCCGCCCAAAAAAATCCATTGGATCCGATATTCAATGGGAAGAGGCGACCAACGGCCTGAAGGCAGCTTTAGAACGATACGGCCAGGATTATGTGATCAATGAGGGTGACGGAGCTTTTTACGGCCCGAAAATCGATATCCACATCAAAGACGCCCTGGGAAGAACCTGGCAATGCGGCACAGTCCAGCTGGACATGGCCCTGCCTGAACGTTTTGACTTAAGCTACAAGGGCCAGGACAATGAAAAGCACCGTCCCATAATGATCCACAGGGTTATTTACGGCTCCATGGAGCGATTCTTCGGCATTCTTGTGGAACATTTTGCAGGCAAATTTCCTTTGTGGCTGGCACCGGTGCAGGTGGTTCTTTTGCCCATTAACCAGGATCTGGCAGAATATGCAGATACCGTCAAGCTTGCTCTGGAAGCCCATAAAATCCGTTGCGAGGTAGACAAAAGAAATGAAACCCTGAAAAAGAAAATCCGTGAGGCCCAGGTCAATTATCTGCCCCTGATCATAACCATAGGGGACAAAGAAAAAGAAACAGGAACCCTGTCCGTGAGAACCCTGGACGGAAAAGTGAGAATGGGTCTTTCCATGGATGAGTTTGTGACTCCTGTCCTCCATCATATCAAGGAAAGAACCCTGGATGAAACCATTCTCTAAAGCCTTGCATCCTGACAAAAAAGATACCAAAAAAAATATACCAAACTCTGGCAGGGGCACAATTGCCCCTGCTTCCCCTTTACACCTGAACCTGAGTTACAGACTGCCCGTGGTGGCTTTCTGTCTTTTTATTTTCTGGCAATCCTCATTTCCTTCCCTGAATTCACTGCACCTGTTTCCCCATGCCGACAAACTCATGCATCTGGGTGCCTATGCCTTTCTTGCCTTTCTTGCGGCCCGGAACCTGAAACAGGAAAAACCTTTTTTCACCCACACAAAACTCAGGATTCTGGCCATATTATTTGCAGCCATTTACGGATTTTCCGATGAATTCCACCAGGCCTTTGTCCCATCAAGGGTCGCCTCTGGATGGGACTTTGCCGCAGACGCTTCGGGCAGCATCCTGGGGGCCTGTTTTTACCTTGACTTTTTTTCCAAAAAAAAGATTTTTAAACAATATGAATAATTTTTCAGAAAAAATAATCCAGATTCTCAACCACGGAGCCCTAAATCTGGCCCTGGGTATGGGCTATAGCCATGGAATATTTGATGTCATGGATGACCTGGGAGAGCCTGCAACTATCCCGGCCCTTGCCAAAGCAACAGACCTGGACAAGCGCTATCTCAAAGAATGGCTGGGCATAATGGTTACAGGCAACATCATTGAAATGTCTAATAATGAAAAGGGTGAAGAAACCTTTCTCTTGCCGCCTGCCCATGCAGATGTTCTGACAACCAGAGCTGGAAACCAGAACCTGGGAGTTTATACCCAGGAAATCCCTCTGCTCACGGCCTGTGCCATGGAACCGGTTTCAAAGGGATTTTCAACGGGAAAAGGAGTTGCCTTTTCCCATTATCCCAGTTTCCAGGCTTTTATGTCTGAACTTTCAAATGCCAAACACCGACAGGTGCTGATCCAGGAATTTCTTCCTTCTGTGGATAATGGCAGAATGGTGGAACGCCTCAAACAGGGCATCCAGGTCTGTGATCTTGGCTGCGGACAGGGGGTTGCTCTGAATCTCATGGCCCGGGCTTTTCCAGACTCCAGCTTCCTGGGTATTGACAATCACCAGGATGCCATTGAAGAAGCCAGGGTTTCAGCCAGAGAAATGAATCTAATGAATGCCAGCTTTACGGTGTTGGATGCAGGCAAAATTGAGGGGAAAACAGATTTTTATCAGAAATTTGACTATGTCTGCGCCTTTGATGCCATCCATGACCAGTCCCACCCTTTACAAGCACTCAAAGGCATCCATTACATGCTCAAACCCAGGGGTGTTTTTTCCATGATCGACATCAAGGCCGCAACCAGCCTTACGGAAAACCTGGACCATCCCATGGGCCCTTTTCTGTACACTGTCAGCCTAATGCACTGCATGCCGGTGGGACTGAACTACAACGGCAGGGGTCTTGGCATGATGTGGGGCAAAGAACAGGCATTGGCTCTCCTCAAACAAGCTGGATTTGATCAGGTTGATGCCGTTGAAATCCCCAATGATCCTTTTAACCTGCATTTTCTTTGCAGGCCCCGGGCAGATGCTGCCCTTTGATAGGAACAGCATCTTGTCAGAATTTTATTTTTCTTTCCATTCAGGAGTTCTTTTTTCAAAAAAAGCTGCAACCCCTTCCTTTGCATCATCCGTGGTACACAAACGGGCAAAGGCTTCATTCATATAGGCAAACTGCTTGTCATAGTCCATATCCTCTGAACGGTAAAAAGCGGTTTTGGCAATCTGCAGCGCTATGGGACTTTTCATGGCCAGTTCCTTGGCCCATTGCAATGCTTCTGACTCAAGATCTTCATTCGGTACAATCCTGTTAATCAAACCCAAAGAAAGGGCTTCAGGAGCCTTGATCAAATTACCGTAAAACAATAATTCCAGGGCTTTTTTTCGGCCCACACACCTGGCAACAGGGATTACAGGACCGATACAATTCAACCCCACATTGATGGCTGTAAGCCCCATGCGAGAACCTTCACCGGCAATCACCAGATCTGCCGCGGCAACAAGGCCCATGCCATTGGCAGCAGCAACTCCATGCAGCTGGGCAATGACTGGTTTTTTCAGGGTTGAAATGGTAACCAGGGGTGTTTCCATCCGATCTATCCAGTCCCTGAATTCCATTGCTGATTTACCGGCAAGTTCATTTACATCGATGCCTGCACAAAAGGCTTTGCCAGACCCTTTTACAAGAATAACCCGGACATTCGGGTCCTGATCCAGAAGCAGGAAGGCTTCATTCAGTTCACTGGCCATCTGGCTGTTAAAGGTGTTAAGGCTTCCAGGCCTGTTCAAGGTAATACTTGCAACATAATCGCCTTTTTTTTCAACAATAATTTTTTCAAATCCCATTTTACAAGCTCCTTACTTTTAAAAAAAACTGATTTTAATTGTAAATTCCTTTTATCAGATATTTATTCTTTACCAGATACACAAAAGATTTCCAAGCCCGGACCCCTTTATGGACCTATATGGTTTTCTGCTGCTGAAGGGCAGACCCTGGGTGTCGGGGTTAGGGTACGAACTGACATGAAATCATCTAACAATTATAGCTTGTACTTACAGGACACATTGCATTATGATGTCAAAAAAAAATATCAAAAGAATGGAAAAATAATTTTCAAAAATCCAAGGAGCCTTTCATGAATGCCTATAGAGTAGGACTGGTACTGGGAAGCGGATCTTCCAGAGGCTGGGCACATATCGGAGTCATCGAGGCCCTTCAGGATGCGGGGATCCCTATCCATCTTGTGGCTGGATGCAGCGTAGGTGCCTTTGTCGGTGCGATCTTTGCAAGCGGTGGCCTGGAGCAGCTGAAAAGATACGTCATTGACATGGACGGTGAAAGCATGTTCTCATTTTCCGATTTGACACTGATCAGATCAGGACTCCTGGATGGAGATAAAAAGCTTAGGGAACTCTTCTGCATGCATAGCGATAAAAAAAATTTTAGCGAGCTTGAGATCCCTTTAAAGGTTGTTGCTGCAGACATGTACTCCGGAGACCAGGTGGTTTTAGATTCCGGAGATCTGCTCAAAGCCCTTCGGGCATCCATGTCGTACCCGGGACTTTTTGCGCCCACATACCACAAGAGCAGATGGTTGATAGACGGAGGGGTGGTCGACCCGGTCCCCGTGGGAGTTGCCAGGGCAATGGGTGCGGATATTGTGATAGCAGTGAATCTGGATTCTGAACTGGTGTCACGCAGGCGCCACCAGAAAACGGAGATCATTCCTGAGATACAACAACCTGGAGTTCATAACGAATTTTTAAAAAAACTGGCTGCCCGTTATGAAGCCGTGGAAAAAAAAATAAGGCAGCGTCTGGAACTCCAGAAAAAGATTGAACCAAAACCGCCGGGAACCAGAGAGGTTATCAACGCTGCAGTGCAGCTCATGCAGGGCAGAATCACACGGGTCAATTTTGCGGTTAACCCGCCGGATATCCTGATCAAACCCCGCCTGGGCGATCTTAAAATGCTTGATTATGACCAGGTTGAGCATTCCATTGGAGAGGGATACATTGCAGCCCAGAGCAAGATCAACGACATCAGGATGCTCATGGAAACACAGGAGACAGTAACCATGAAATCGAAAAAAAATTAATGACACCAGGAAAAAGGATAGGAAAAAATATGACAGCCTCGACTCAAGAAACAACTCTTTCTCAAAGACTCATCGACCAGTTTAACATGCTCTGGTTTATCATGGCCCTGGGTTTCGGTGGGACAAGCGTTGCCGGATTTGCCTTTTTAAATAATACTATGCCAAGGGAATCCACCTTCAAGGGCATGTTGTATCTGAAAAAAATAAACGAGTATTTACCAAATGTATCCTCTCTATATGCGGGTATTGCCAATTATTTAAAAATTCATATGGTGGTATTTGGCATTCTTCATTTGTTAGCCCTTCTGTGCTGTACAATGCTTTATTTTTCCTGGCGCCAAAAATATCCGGAAAAATACAGGGAACTGTTGAATGATACCCATCGGAACTCTGTTCTGATTGCCCCAGTTCTTGCCTTTGGCATGGCTTTTAATGTATTCCTGGTGATTGGATATGTATTTGTTGACTGGATGCGCATCAATATGCAGTTGCTTTTGCCCTGGGCCTCCTTTGTTTATACTCTCCTGTGGATCTGGACCATTGCCATGTCTGTCCGGCTCCAGGCCATTGCACTGGAAAAAGGTTTTGATGTGGAAAAAATGCATTTTGGCTGGCTGCTTATTCCCTTTGCCCTGGCCATGACAACGGTTACCGGTACGGGTATCGCCTACCTGGCCCATGGAGGCCTTGCTGATTTTATTTTTTTTCTGTCCATCACCTCTTTTACCATGGCTTTATTCCTTCTGGTTGTAAAGCTCATCAGCCTTTTCAAATCCCATTATGCATCAGGGCTGCCTGAAAAAATTGAATTCCTGCCTTCCTTTTTCGTTGTGGTGCCCATCGTTACTCTGCTGACCATTTCCATGCTACGGTATGGATATTATTTCCAGCATAAATTTCATACCCCCATTCCCCAGTCAGTCTTTACCTTTTTTGCCTGTGCCGGTTTCGGGCTCATGACATGGTATATGATACTCGGCCTGTTTATGCTGCGGGATTATTTTAAAAACCACTTTTTCACCAGTAAGTATTTTGATGAATCCCAGTGGGGAATGATCTGTCCCATGGTGGCCTATGCCGTCCTTTCCACTTTTGTCTATAAACACGGCATGCCCTATACACTGACCATGACTGCAACTATCCTGTTCATGATTCTTGATATTGTAATTCTTATCTCCATGATTGTCAGGCAATACATAAAAATACAAAGAAATTAAGGAAACGCCAAATGGAAATAACGGTTTTAGTGGACAACAATACCCTGATTGATAGATATTTTACAGCGGAACCAGGCTTGTCCCTGCTCATTGAAGACAAGGAAACCCGGGTTCTGTTTGACACCGGCTATTCAGATCTTTTTCTAAAGAATGCTGAAAAAATGGGCAAAGACCTGTCTAATCTTGACTTTCTAGTAATTTCCCACAGTCACCTGGATCACACCTGGGGACTGGAACCCTTTGTCCGGTACCTGACCGAACTGGGAATTGAAAACCGCCCATTTAAGCGCCCTGCTCTGGTGGGCCACCCGGATATTTTCACCAGCGCCGGCATGGACACAATACCTGAATTCGGCACCCTGATGTCAAAGGGGAAGATGGCCAGACACCTGGAGCTCCAATTGAGCAAAACCCCTGTACACATCGGGCCAAGGCTGACATTCCTGGGAGAAATCCCCAGGGAAAACAGCTTTGAAGGTCACATAAGCTTTGGGAAAAAGCAGGGTTCCCCGGAGCCAGATCTTGTAATGGACGATTCAGCCCTGGTCTATAGATCCCCAAAAGGCCTGGTCATTATCACGGGCTGTTCCCATGCAGGCATATGCAATATCATTGCATATGCCCAAAAGGTGTGCAGTGATAACCGTATTGCCGATGTTATCGGAGGATTTCACTTGTTAAACCCTTCAAAAAAACAGCTTACCGGCACATTGGATTTTTTCAATAATATTCATCCTGATGAAGTCCATGCCTGCCACTGCACTGATCTTGAATCAAAAATTGCCCTGTCCGGGGTGGCCAATGTCAGGGAGGTGGGGGTTGGGCTTAGCCTTGTATATGAATAAAATTAAGCCTCCCATGGTCATTACAAAGGAGGATGCAAACATATTTCTAAGAATTTTTGACGATGAATTAACAGACATGAAAACAGTATAAACCTGGGCATTATTTTTTCTTCCCCATTTAAAACCTGTTTGCCTTCTCGCTTAAATTTTATTACACTCCCAGAAAATTACCAATCTTATTGTAAGGAGAGTAATATCCATGACTAAAAAAGCATTCCAGGACTATTATCCGGAAGAATTCAGCCATTGCTACGGCTGCGGCCGCCTCAACTCCCATGGACTTCAGATCAAAAGCTATTGGGACGGGGATGAAAGCGTTGCTCTGTTTAAACCCTGGGAACACCATATCGCCATCCCGGGCTTTGTATACGGTGGTTTGATAGCCTCTCTCGTCGACTGCCATTGTACGGGCACTGCTGCTGCTGCATCCTATAAAGAACAGGGCCGGGCCATGGACACAGAACCTGCCATAAGATTTGTAACGGCATCGATTCATGTGGACTATCTGGCTCCCACCCCCTTGGATGCTCAATTGGAAATCAGGGGGATTGTAAAGGAGATCACACCCAAAAAAGTAATAGTTGAGGCAAAGGTAATTGCAGAAGGCAAGCTATGCGCCAAAGGGACAGTGGTTGCAGCCCATCTGCCGGAATCCATGTTACTGAAAATGACAGGAGGCAAATCATGAACAAAGAAAAAATCGTATTATTTGCCTTCAGGGGAGACCCCATGTGCTTTATCCATGTACTGCTCAATGGCATTGACCTTCATGAACGCGGGCAGGAAGGTTTAATCGTCATTGAAGGAGAAGCTGTCACCCTGGTCTCTGAAATGAGCCAGCCAGGTCATTTTTTATTTACCCTGTACCAAAAAGCCAAAGACCTGGGACTTTTCCACGGGGCCTGCAAAGCCTGCGCCACAAAGCTTAAGGCCGCAGATGCAATAAAAAAAGCTGATATCCCCTTGATAGGAGATATGTCAGGGCATCCTTCCATGGGCGAATTCATATCAAACGGTTATAGAGTAATCACCTTTTAAAATAAAATTTACCACACAGTAGAGGACGACCCCTGGGTAATTCAGGGGTCGTTTTCCCTTTTGTAATCAGGCACCTTTCTCTGGCCCTCTTACCTGACGATGGAAAAACCCAGCCTGAAAACATCATCTCTTTTATCATATTGGAGAAGATTCTCTGCATATCCACTGAAATACTGGGCATGGAGATAAACATCCAGAATACCGTTCAGCAATGGCAACTGATTGATTGGATAGGACAGATCCAGCTGCCAGGTGGAGCCTTTTTTCCCATGCCTGAAATTGGTTCCCAGAGCCAGCCCCAGAGGATTGCCAATCTTGGTTTCAATATCAAAATATCCTCTGTAATCTGACAGATCCGGGTTGGTGGTATTATCATTCCCAATATATACCCAGGCCTTGGGAGAAAATTTTAAATAGGTCTCTTTCCAAAGATGAAAGGATATGATGGGCTGAAAATACCCATAATTTGTGCTCCTGGAATCCAGGCCTCCCCGGCCGTTGGACTCGTGCTGGAAACCAGCCTGGTAACCCAGCCCGTAAATCCATGGGAGCTTACAGTCAATCTTGTCCTGTAAAAAAAAGAATTCAGGCATGTATCTTGAATCTTCAAAGGGTTCTGAATCTGATTTAAGATCCCAGAATGACTGCTGGGTATATCCCAGGTGAATCTTTTCCATAAATCCCAGATTATCTTTAAAGAAACTGTCTTTATTAAAATCAAAAAGACGGTATTTAAAGCTGATCTGGAAACTGGTTTTCTGGATACCTGGATCTGCACCAAACAAAAAATAGACAGGCTTGTACGAAAAAAGATTCTTCAAAAAAGGTTGAAATTGATATTTTTTATCCTCCAGGAACACCAATTCCCCGACCTGGCCATTTATTTTTTTTTCTTTATCCTTTTTTTTCTCATTTTCTTGTGGTTCAAATGCACTGGCATGGAACCTGGCGGTATTGGACTTGTGATCAATGAGTTCAATGGAGATAATACCCGCCATTTGCCTGGGCAGGTCTAACCTATATTCCAGTTTTAAAAACCCATTAGCCAAAATCAAATCCCTGCCTGCATCAAGGGGCTTGACCGGCAAGGCTGTCACTTCAAGTATAATGTTTTCTCTGATAAGCCGGCATCCAAGTTTTTCATATGACCCAACAAAAATCGGATCTGGGGTGGGGTTGGTAAATAAAACCGTAAAGAAAATAGTTTCTCCTGCCTTCAAAAACTTATTTTCCGATTCCTGGGGTGCTGCTATAAACAATTCCGGCCCGGAAAAGGATGCAAAGGAAAACTTCGCACCGGCAATGGAAATAATCAACATCAGAAAAAGAATTAGTATTGCTCTTTTGTTACTGAACCGTTCCGGAAAAATGGAAATACCTGAAATCATTTTTCAGCATCCTTTTTTTGGGGTTATTGTTACGCTTAACATTCATCGATTGCATGATGGCCACATCAACAATTGAGATTAGCCGGTCTTTACCCCCCAGCCATGTGGCCTATTAAATTCTGTTCTTTTTTTCGACCTCTTTTTTTGGGCAGCTTTTGGATGCCTGATAAAAATTTCCATTGGTCTGGATATGCCTCAAAATTTTCATCGATAAAAACAGAATTGTTGTTATCCCGTGCAATTTTCTGGAGCGGCAGGGCAATCAGATTACCAAAGCCTCCTTTTGGCATGGTATCCTGGTTGGGGAACAACCTGTCATAGGACTTAAATGAGATTTCATGCCGCTTGTCCATTGAATGGGTCAGCAATGAGGTCTCGAATTTTCGAGCCTGGACAGCGGAAATTTTTTGTTCAAAGAAAAACCATGCATGGCATCCATTACCGGATTGTGACCTCTCTATGGCAGCAGAAATTTCAAATTTTGAACAGATGTTTCGTATAACCGCAATATCTTTTTTCCATCCTTCCTTGTCAAAATCAATGGCCAGAAAATGGCAGGTTTCATCAAGATTCATCGGATAAACCCCAATGACAGCCCCACCCCGGAGATGCTTTTCAATTACCAATTCATTTAAAGGCCCATAGGATTGTTTCCCACATCTGGCACCTTTTGTTTTGGGCTTGTTGCAAATACCGGGTGCCCATTCATTCAGGCAAACCGGACTGTATCCTGAAGATCCTTTTTTGTTCTGCCATTTTTTTGCATATACATCGGTCCTGCCTTTAAACAGGGACATAAAAAGAGCAATTTTTTCATGGCTTTGAGAATACTGGGTAACCGGCTTATCATTGGAAAAACTATCCTCAAAAGTTTTCGCACCGGATTTTTGGTTTGAAAAAAACTCTTCCGGTTCTTGAAACAAGGATTCGCGGGGCTGGACAATCCCATGATGGGATATAACGACTTCAGAGTTGAATTCCAATTCTCGTATTTTTGCTTTCAGGCATTTATTCTCTTCAAGAAGCGCTTTATATTTCTTTTTCAATTCATTGTATCTGTTGATATCCATTTCTTTTTTTGTCTGATTCATAAGGGACCTTGGAATAATCTTTTTATATCGGACTCCTGGGGGTGTTCAGTATTGTAAAGTCCAAAATTTCTGCTGCTGGATTTTCTTAAAACATTTCCAATTATAATAAATTTTACCCATAGAAATATTGATTAAAAAAGATACAACTAATGTATCAATAAAACAGTTTGAGATATCGCTGAAAAATGTATTTTTTATTTCGTTTGTTGCCGGTATATTCAACAATAAAATTTTCCTTTTCTAAGGTATTCAATACATTTCTAATTGTTCTTTGATTCATTGACAGAGCTTTCTCAATTTCTTTTACATTTAACGCTGGTTTTTGGTAAAAGAGTTCTAAAATTTTATTCGCATTCCCAGCCCTGCCTCCAAGGCTGAAAAGAAAACTATCTGTTTCCTTTTTTAATTCTAAAATTAGAATAAAAGTCTTTTTCCCATCCTCCGCAGTGTCTATAACCGCATTTAAGAAGAATTTGACCCAATGCGAAATATCATTTGCCTCCCGGACTATAGATAGAGCATCATAATAAGAACTTCTATGTTTTTCAAAAAAACTGGATCCATCGATCCAGTTTTGGCTTGTTCTAAAATCTCCCGGTGATTGATGTTCACCTCTCACACCCTTCATTAAAATTTCATGCGTTTTGTTTAATAATCTATTTGAAGTTGGCAATTTTTCAAGTTTATCAATAGCGTAGTTCATGGCATTAATATAATCCTGGACTTCCTGCCAATCATCTCGCTTTTCAAGAGCAATCTCCTCTTCTGGAAGCTGTGCCTCATCTATATTTGTTTGTGTTCCTTCTATTTTACTGGAAGTATTGGCTTCTTTGATAATATGCATTTGAATAAAGAGATCTATATTGGGCACAATAAGTGTAAAAGCATTTAATTCACCCAATTTTCGTGTTCCTTTTTCCATTAAAACATTCAAAATCGGGTCGTCCCAAATCCATGTTGTATTGATTTTTTCTGGAGAAAAACTTTTATATTGATATTGTTGTTTATCAGTACCTGCTTTAAATTTGCTAAAATTCATTATTCTACCAATCTATTTTCCATTAATGCTTTTATGCGGAAATATAATCTATTTTTTTTCTTTATGCATTTTTTTTGGAAAATTAATCGATAAATTTTCCATATGATATTTTGTACGGAAAAACGCAGTGCTGACCGGCGCCGTTCGCCCATCATGCAAACGCAGTTTCATTGATCTGTTTAAAACGAATAATATTGTTGACATGCAATTTTTTTACTTATTTTACAACACAATTAAAAGATTGTATTGTAAAAATCTGACAAATTTTTTCCACCCATATCTTTGTAAGGAGAACTAAAATGAAATGCCATAAAGTAGATTATGAAATTTTTGGCGATGATATGCAGACAGTGGAGGTAGAACTGGATCCAGGCGAAACAGTTATTGCCGAAGCCAGTGCAATGAACTGGATGGAGAATGATATATCCTTTGAAGCAAAAATGGGGGATGGTTCCCAGCCGGACAAAGGCTTCATGGGCAAACTCTTTGATGCAGGAAAACGGGCTGTTTCTGAAACACCTGGAAATTAAGGGAAACCACCATGGAAGATAATTTTAGATTTGCAGTCCTGGGGAAAACAGGTCTAAGAGTTGGTCGTCTGGGTCTTGCAGGAAGTTATGGTGCACCGGCCAGGGCTTTTGAAAAAGCCTATGAAAGGGGGTGCAATTATTTTTATTCCGGATCAGGCAGACGCCGTTCCCAGATGAAACAGGCTGTCAAAAACCTCGCGGGCCAGGGACACAGGGACAAGATGGTCGTCAGTATCCAGACCTATGCCAGATTCGGGTTCATGACTGAAATTCTGTTTAAAAGGTCCCTTGCATCCATGGGAATTGACTATGCAGATATTCTCATGCTGGGATGGCACAATCGTTCCCCATCCAACAGACTCATGGACTTTGCCCTTACAATGAAAGAAAAGGGATTGTGCCGCTTCATCGGCCTGTCAGGCCACAACCGGTCCCTTTTCCCAAAACTTGTCTCCCAAAATAAATTTGACCTTTTTCATATCCGATATAACCCGGCCCATAGGGGAGCAGAACAGGAATGCTTTCCTTTCTTTGAAACCAAAAACCCGCCAGGCCTTGTCACCTATACCGCCACAAGGTGGGGCCAGCTTTTACAGCCAAAGCATATGCCCAAAGGAGAAGTCCCACTCAGTGCCTGTGACTGTTATCGATTTTCCCTTTCCGACCCCAGGGTCAACGTCTGTCTTTGCGGCCCCAAAAATCTCACTCAAATGAAAACGGCATTGACTGCCCTGGAAAAAGGGGTGCTCTCCTCCGAGGAAACCAATCGTATAAAATTCATAGGTGACCATGTTCACCAATCTGCAAGAGGCTTTTTCGGGTAAGACTCATTAATTGATAATTAATCCTGCATTATTCCCAGGATTCTCCTAAGCTGCTCAGAACTTTTACCCCCTTGGGCGTATCAACATAAGCGACAAGATACGGCGGGCTGTTTTCAGGCAAGCTATGCACATCAGCAAGATTTTCTGCTCCGATTGATGTTAAAACGGATTGAAACCATATTGGGTTTGAATGGTATATCTCCAGGCGCTGGAACCTGCAGCCGGTATCTGCCATTTTTTTTGACGGATGGAAATCGGTTTGCCACTCCAGGACATAGGGCAGCATTCCACCGGCAAGAAGTCTACCATCATCTGGAAGTCCAAAATACCAGCTCAGATTACCCCGGTGAATCAGCTGGGCCTTACCAAAGGAAAATCGGGTCTGCCCAAGGAGCCTGTCAATATTTTCAGTGTTGACGACCCAGGTTAACAAAGCGGGCTTCACCCTTATCTGCTGCCGGATATGAGGATCATCCAACCCAAACCATCGGGGGCTTTCAGGCGATTTCATATCGGGATTTACTGCAATCACCTCAAGAAAAATATCCTGGTCCAGCGACATAAGATGATTGTGGGTTCCCATTTTTGTGTGAACTCCGCCAAAGGGTATATCCACCCCCAGGCAATCCTTAACGTATTCAACACCCTGGACCAGGTCCCCTGCCCCGATAACAAGATGATCGATTCGTGAATGCATATTATTGCTCAATCCTTACATAAAAGAGCTTACTTCAATTGACTGTCTTTGCTGCCACGCCGGTTGTAACCGGTAGATATTGCCTGCCGGGTTTCAAATTCTGACTGACATTGGATGCACAGACAAACCCCTTGAATCGCTTTGCGTCGAGCTTCCGGAATAATGTTTCCACATTCCTTACAATGAGTTACGCTCTCACCACAGGGCAAACGCCTCCTGGCCAGCGATACTGCATCTTTTACACTGGCATCAATCTGTTCCTGCACAGCCCCGTCACGGGCCCACCCAACAGCCATAACTTACTCCTGTCATTTAATAAAGGGTTAGGATCTCCTTTTATTGACTTTTATCGTAATCCTTGAGCTTTTTCAATCCCTTTTGAAAAGGGTCTGCCATGGTTTATCCAATCAACTTTAAAATGGTTTTTGAACAGTATTCTCCCAGGTCGGCAAGGCCGTCTACCGGGAGAAACAGCCTCGCATTGTTTGAATACAGGCAGGTTATAGAGGCCGGAAAATCGTCATCTGCTTCATAAAAAATATAACACAGTGCAATTTTCGGCAAAGGATAAACCATAAAGGAAAAATCTCCTCCTGTTCCATCAGGAGCTGCCTTTCCTTTAAGAGTTTCAGTGATTGTCTTGACCAGATTTTTGATTTTGGCAACATGGGGGACAAGAAGTTGTTCTGTGTGTGTTGTAAATGCTCCTGCATAGGGCATACTGTCCGGAAATTCCTTAAATGCTTTTAACGGATTTATAACGCAGATGTCGGGATGGGCATTCAGGGCATAAAGAGATAGTAAAATACCCAACACGGATTCGTGTTCTCCATCACCAAGACGAATCCCTTTGGGTTCAATCAGACACTTTTCTCCAAAAGCATCAAAAACAAATTGATCTCCTTTTTGTTCACCCGGAAGATTTTTTGCCAGGTCTTTTGACAGGTTATAGTATAGTTGATTGAGATTGTTCTGAACAATTTTCGTATAATTATCAGTCATTTTTAACCTCCAAAATCCCCAATAGGTTGTTTCCCTTGAAAAAACAAAGGCTTTAAATCCGGGCTAATTTAACCATTGATGAAATTTTCTCCCGGCTGTCCAGCACATCCCTGGTATTTTCCGAAAAGATTTCAAGGGTGATGGTGTCATTATAACCGCTACGTGTCAGTTGGGTTATAAATTTTTCAAAATTAATATTCCCCTGCCCCACCCCAAGATGGTCATCTTTTTTTCCGCAATTATCACTGACATGGACATGGCCTATTTTATCGGGAATTTTCTGAACAAACTCAAACAGCCTTGTATTATAAGGGTCATCAATGTTTCCATGGCCTGTATCAAGGCACATTTTTAAAGAGGGAAAATCTTGGAAAATTTTTTGGAAATGCCTGGGATCAAAAAAAGAGTTATAACCAGGATACATGTTTTCAAAGCATAGGTCTATTTCCAGCCGTGCTGCTTCCTTTACAATGGCACCAAGACTTTCATGGGCATACTCTTTTGCCGTCTCCATGACAAACAATCCCAATCCACTGATAAAGCTCGGATGCAGAACAGCCTTTTTTGCCCCAATCCTTGCTGCTGTTTTAAGGGAGTGGATCATTTCCTTTAAAGAGATATCTCGAATAGCCGGGCAGAGATCTGCGGTATATACAAATGAGGGAAGATGGCAAATGATATCCATTGAATACTGTTCTAGGGCCATGGCAATTTCGTTTTCCATTTCAAGGATTGAAGCATAGTGGGCACAGGGTGGGTCCAGGCTCAGTTCAAAATAGTCAAATCCAAGATCTGAAATCTTTTTTAATTCATCCATCACCGGCTTGATGGGAAAATTCATTGCTCCGTATTTCATTTATTTTACCTTTAATTTTTTCATACTATGCCAAATAACTGTGTCCGGTCCAGCTCCTTGTTCAGGCGCAAAGCGCCGGGGCAAGAACTTTACGCAGGCAGCACTGCGATTCACGAAGGCGCAGTTTCCACACTCATCTGACATTCATATAAAATCCTCCTTTTTGGGCAAGGATCACTTTGGATAGTTGGCCATATTGGGTTTAATTGCTCTGCCAAGCCAATCAATACTTTTTCCAAGATGATGCATGTTCGCTAAGCCTTCTTCATCTTCAAGTACTTCGCCTTTATCATGGCCCACACCCATATTCCAATATGTTGAGCAGGGGATGATCATCCTTGACATCTGAAACATGTGGTTGATCGTGTCATAGGCATGAGTCGCACCGCCGCGCCTGACTGCCACGACCGCAGCCCCTATTTTCCCGGAAAAAGCGTGACCATTGGCATAAGCGACATAACCGGCTCTTTCAATCAATGCTTTTAAATCCGCAGATACCGCTGCAAAATAGGTTGGGGAACCCAAAATTACTGCATCTGCCTTTAACATTTTTAAAAAGAATTCATTAAATTTATCCTTTTTAGTAATGCATTGATTGTCTTTATTCTCAAAACACTTCCCACAGGCCAGACAACCCCGGATTGCAGTACCACCAATCTTTACAAGTTCGGTTTCCCAGTCGGCATCCTTTAATTCACTTAAAACCGTCTTTAAAAGGTGCTCTGTATTTCCACCCTTCCGTGGACTTCCGTTTATGGCTAATGCATACATAATGATCTCCTCAATTATTTTTTTATTTCCTTAACTTGGTTTTTCAAAATTTCCAATACATTGTTGCCGCTTTTTTTTGCAATCATATGGGCATCGTCCACAATTTTTTCTGCATGAGCAGTAATTGCTGCCTCATCAGGTAACGCTGTTCCTGATTTTTCATATTGCCATACAAGAAGTTTTTTAGCAAAAGCGACCTCCTGTTTCCAGATAAAACCCTTCTTTCCAAAAATAGCCATAGGCACATGCCTCTCCATAATGTCAATTTTAAATCTGATTGCTGTAACAAAGTTTACCAATCATATGGATTGCCAGCTCAAAATCCTGACTTTTCGGGAAAAGCCATAGATGTTCTGATTCCGGCACTTTATAAACCTGATTGATTCCAGCCCCACAGATCATAAAGGGTGGTATCTGTCATAGTATAGCTGGTTGAGATTGTTCTCAACAATTTTCGTATAATTATCAGCCATTTTTGATCTCAAAAACCCCTAAGCCCTACGCAGAGTTATTCCTTCTGCCCGATTTTATTTTCCTGGGTGTTACCCCCTTTTTAGGACAAACTTGAGTAAGCACGCACCGCTCGCAGTGGGGAGCCACGGGACGGCAAGTTCCCTGGCCGAAGGCAACCAGTATTCCATTCACTTCTTTCCAGTGTTTTCTGGGCAAATTCGCCCGCAAGGCCTGTTCGGTCTCAAGAGGGGTTTTGGTATTCACAAACCCCCAGATATTCATGATCCTGTGGACGTGGGTATCCACACAAATGGCATCCATATCAAAAGCCACAGCCCTCACCAGATTGGCTGTTTTCCGACCCACTCCGGGCAGGGTCACCAAATCGTCGATGGATTTTGGAACCAACCCGCCAAAGACATCCAGGGCTTTGGAAAGATTTGACAAATATTTGGCCTTTGACTTGTAAAAACCCACCGGAAAAATCAATTCCTGAATCATTTCCCGGGATAACCTGTCCAGACTCTCGACATCCGGTGCAAGCCTGAAAAGCCTCTTGGAAGCGGCGGCCGTTACCTCGTCCTTGGTACGGGCCGATAAAATCGTTGCCACCAATATTTTGAAAGGTGATTGTGTCTGAACCGCCAGCAAATCCACCACCGGGACCCGGTATTGCGCCACCTCTTTTTTCAAGGTTTCAATGAAACGAGATATATCCACTGACAAACCGATTTCTCCATGTTTAAACCTGATTTACTTCCACACCCAGCCACAAATTATTTTTTAGACAAATTCAGCAATAATTTACATGGTTTTTCTGTACAGCTGGCACAAGCGCATTTTCAAGCCTTTAAAGAACTCTGCTTTGCTTTTATCCTCAATGGTGGTCACAAGGATTGTTCCGTCAAAAGAATTGATATCCATTTCGTTTTCACGAACGCTTTGGCTTTTTCTATATAAAATGGGTCTGTCATGATCATAATATTCTCTACTGGTGAACAGATGTTTGAAATCAATAGGCACTGAGACAAATAGGTCCGTTTTTAAACAAATTGAAGTGTAAGCTTTTTACCAAGTGCTACAGAAACATTCTCCAAAGTTAAAAGTGTTATTGAAGAATTTTTAGGATCCAGCAGCCTATCGACTGAAGAACGACTTGTTTTCATCATTTTGGACAAAGCCGTTTTTGAAATATTACGTAACTCCATTTCTTGCCTGATCTGATAAGCAAGTATACGTTTTAGAGCCGCTGCTTCAACTTCCGCCAGTAAACCTTCCTCTTGAAGGAAATCATCAAAACTACTTCCAATATGTTTCTCTTTCATTCTAAATCCTCCTGATATTCTTTTAACCGGAGAAGAGCTGTTTTTAGTTCATCCTTAGCCATTTTCTGACGGGTTCCGTTCCTGCACTGGTCTTGTAAAAATGAACTTTTAATTTTGATCATCAAAATCCATGAGCAGAAATGTACCAAAATTGGGGCACTTGTCAAATATTTTTATTTTGGGATATTCCACCCCCTGTAAAACTGGATTCTTCAATGAATCTGCTTATGAAAGACGGATTGGATACTTTTGACGTGGAAGCGGCAATGCCTGAGAAGGGATACAATTGAAAGAGAATATTAAAACAGCAAAAGACAAAGGGACTGCCTGCAAAAATGCAGGCAGCCCTTTCGTTTTACAGAAAATTGATGACTGCTAGGACACTGTTTCCCATTTTTGAGTGGTTGAGGATATGTAGGACACCCTGCCTGCGATTTGATCTTCCATGGCAAGCTGGTTGAGTTTCACCATTTCAAAGCCCTTGATCTCCACAGACACATTGCCTTTTGTATCGACCAGGGTCAGGTCATAGGTGTTGGTTTCCTCGCCTGAATTAATTTTCCGGGTGATGCAGTAATATGGGCTGTTCTTTTTAATGTTTCCATAAAAATTCATTGACGCAATCCTATAGGGCAGAACCGTTCTGGAGGTGGTAAAAAACTCCAGAAGACCACCGGTCTGGAACATGGCATCCACCAGGACCGGGGCAGCCACAAAGTTGGGATTTGTCACGTCTTTAAAGAACTCGGCATTGCTTTTATCCTCAATGGTGGTCACAAGGGTAGTCCCGTCAAAAGAATTGATATCCATTATGGTGCCAAACAGCCCGAACATGAATAGCCGCCTGGGATGGTAGACAAGTGATTCAACATCCCCGTCAAAGGACACAGGAGAAAATTTGGGCAGATCAATTTTTCTGGGTGCCGGAGGTGTGCTGGAAAATTGATAGGTACCCTGATAATGCAGCTTGGGATCTCCCATCACCTTACCCATGGGATTTTTAAATACAGAAGAAATAGTACATTCAAAAATCCCCACATCCGTCTTCTTGCTCTGGATCAGCAGTTCCTTGGAACGACCCTTGAGCAGCTTGATTCCATAGGGAATGGAAAACCCGGACAATCCAATAAAATGGATATTGTCTCTGGACAATGATTTTGCCACCTCAGCCATGGTTTCAATTCCAGTGGACCCGAGGAAGAGAGGCACATCCTCCATGGTGTGGTCGTGGAGAAAAAGATCATGTTTCAGATCCAATACCCTGGACCAGGCCACGCTTTGTTTTGTCTGGTCAAGCAAATCGCCCAGAAAGGGAAGGTCCTTGTCAACAGGATCTCCCAAAAGGCCGTCAATATCAAAATCATAATCCATGCCCGAAAAAACCATCTCAGACTCGGTTTTATCCTGAAGATCGGCCATGAAAAATTTCACCCCCTGGTCCATTGGCAGAAACTGGATGCCCCTGTCTTCCAGGACTTTTTTTACTGTGGGGTTGGTGGCCATTCCCACCCCGCCCCAGGCTGTCCAGGCATAGACCTTAAAATCTCTTTCAGGATGACGCTGTTTTTCCAGGAACAGGGTCTTGCCAAGGAAATCATTGGCCGCCGTATAATCCACCTGGCCCTGGTTGCCGAACCTGGCAGTGACCGAGGAAAAAGTAAAAAAGTATTTATAGTCCCTTTCTCTGGCAGCTTCCAGCAAATTCCTCATGCCTTTGACCTTAACATCCACCACCAGCTCAAAGGACCAGAGTTCCTTTTTCGGAATAAACTGACTCATTTCCATGCCTGCAGCATGGAAAATCCCGTCAATCCTTTCACAGGAATCCACAGCCTTTTTCACGGCATCATAATCCGTGACATCCACACATTTATAATCCACTGTAACCCCTAAAGATTTGAGGTATTCAATATTATCAACCGATAGGCGAACCCGGGTCAGCCGGTCCAGAGCCCGTTTGATTTCAACGGGTTTTACCCCTGGCATATCCTGCCTGAGCATTGCCATGAGTTCAGCCTGGGTGGATGCCTTGTCCAGATATTTCTTGTCTGTGGCATAGATATCGTTGATATCCAGGATAACCAGATTAACCCCATAGATTTTCACCATTTTCTTGAGAATTTCATAAGTAATTCCGCCGGCACCGCCAGTGACCAGAATGGTGTCCTTGTCAGACACAATCTTCTGGGTTTTGTCTGCAATGCTCTGAAGCATGGAAAGGACATAGCGTTTTTTATTTTTATATCCCACTTCGCATCTCTTATCCTGGGACAGAAGTTCGCTGACAAACAAGTCTGCTATCCTTGAAATACTCTTTTTCGGCTGCTTATAGGAGAAGTCCACCACTTTGACCTGGGTATCGGGCATTTCCTTGTTCACGGTTTTTAAAAGGCCGGACAGGCCTGCAAACATGGGATGAATTTTCCCGCAGCCCGGCAGATAGGGAAAAATCACGGAATCAAAGGTAATGGTACCCATGATATTGTCTTTTCTGTCCAGGCTTTCAAAAAGGCTCTTGATAAGGACAAAAACCGACTTTATTGTTGTGTTCAGTTCTTCATCCGAAGCAAAAACAGACTCTTTGCCTGCAAAATAATAATCCAGGGAGGCCAGATGGATAAAACCACTCACATCCGGAGTTGAAGCCTTAAAGGCTTCCAGGGCCTTTTCAGTTTCCGCAAGATCCCTGAGGTCCAGATCAAGATCCGGGGCCATAGTTTTGTCATCCCCTTTCCTGGCCATGGTGATGACCTCACCCCCAAGTTTTTCTATCCGTTCAATGACGGCAGATGCAAACCCGTGTCTGTCCAGGGACACCAGAATCTTCTTTCCTTTAAAATCCCTGGTATTTGTCTTTGGCATATCTGTCTCATCCACCTTTACCACCAAGCGTTTAATGGGCGAAGTCACATCGGGGAAGGAATCTTCAACAGATTCCTTTACAGCATCACCCACAACAGGGAGGACTGATTCCACAACTTTGCCGGAACCTGCAGCCGGGATAGATTCTTTTTCCGAAGAAGCTGCGACCTGGGTTCTCAAATTTATATATTCAGCCAATTTGGCAATTGTGTTCAACTCCCGAAGCTTTAAATCATCGGGAACTGAAAACCCAAATGTAGATGCGATCTTGGCAAAAATTTCAACCTGTTTTACCGTGTCAATTCCCAGATCCGCTTCCAGGTCCAGTTCATCTTCCAGCATATCAGCTGCATATCCGGTCTGCTCGGCAATTACCTCTTTAACCGCATCAGCAGCATTCTTGGCTGGAATTTCCCTGGCTGTTTCAGGAATGGAAACTGCTGGAACCCCGGATGCTGGTATTATCAGTGGAGCAGGTGCTAATGCAGGTTCTGTAGATGCAGCCCGGGTCCTGGACTGAATATATTCAGCCAGTTTGGCAATTGTGTTCAACTCCCTGAGTTTTAAATCATCCGGTACAGAAAAACTAAAAGTAGATGCGATCTTGGCAAAAATTTCAACCTGTTTTACCGTGTCAATTCCCAGATCCGCTTCCAGGTCCAGTTCATCTTCCAGCATATCAGCTGCATATCCGGTCTGTTCGGCAATGACTGCTTTGACAGTGTCAATGGCTTTGGCAGTATCAACAGGAGCAACAGCTGTTACGGCAGGTGATGCCTGGGGCTTCAGGCCGGTTGCCTGGCTGGCAGCAGGAGCTGGTAACGACCCGGAAAGAGCTTCCACCCGTGTACTGATATACTCTGCCAGTCTTTCAATGGTGTTTAGATCCCTCAGTTTCAAATCATCGGGAACTGAAAATCCAAAGGTGGACGCAATCTTGGCAAAAATTTCAACCTGTTTTACCGTGTCAATTCCCAAATCTGCTTCCAGGTCCAGGCCGTCTTCCAGCATGTCAGCTGCATAGCCTGTCTGCTCGGCAATAATCTCTTTGACCTTTGCCACGGGAAGGGCAGCCGGTTCCAAAACAGATTGGGATGCCAAAGCAGAGGCTGAGACAGATGCAACAGCAAGAGTTGCAGCCATGGCCGGAATATGAACCGGGATACGGACTGGTTCCGGAGTCTGGATTTTCTTTTCCGGCTTCACAGGTCCTGTTTCCTGATCCCCTGCCACTACGCACAGGGTGTTATCAATTATTCGTATTTCAGGTTTCTGGGAGCCTGTGATCTTTCTAAGCCACTTATGATAAGCAATATTTCCTTTAACTGGATTTTCCTCCACCCTTTTTAAAAACACAAAGGCACAGTGTGATCCAAACCCGGCTGAAAGATGCATGCCGTATTCAGAATCGATCTTACCCTGACCGGAAAAATTCAGCTTCCTGAAATGGGAGGGAATCTTCTGGAGATTAGCAATGGGTGGCGCCTTTCGCTTCTGCAGGGCCTTGACCAGGACAACGTCTTCTATGGCTGCGCCCAGGGTATGGCCGGTAAACCCCTTGGTATTGGAGATGCAGATCTTGCTTAAATAATCTGAAAAGGTAGTTTCCAGAGCTGTTACTTCGGCATCGGCACTGCCTCCCCGGGCCGGGGTATAGGTTTCATGGGACATGAACAATAGCTTGTCTGCATACTCTTCTTTTCTAAGTCCTGTCTGTTTTTCCACCTTGGTGATAAACTTTTTCATCTCACTGGCCATGTGGGGCACATCAATATTATAGGTGTGGTAAGCAGAATTGGCCATATGGGTCCCAAGGATCTCGCATTGGCCGTTCATGCCGCGTTTGGCAGCGCTTGCCCGGTCTTCAATGACCAGACCCACTGCTCCGGAACCCAAGATGGTGCCGTTGCGGTCTTCGTCAAAAGGTTTTGCAGCCTCGGACACCCGTTTTTTGATGGTGGCAGCCCCAAGGGCCAGAAATCCTGAGCCCACCCATTGGCTTTGCTTGGGAGAGGTGGCGTTTTCACCGCCAACCACCAGGACCCGCTTGCAACGTCCCACCCGAATCCAGTCCTCGGCAATGCCCATGGCAAGGGTTGTGGAGGCACAGGCAGAAGAGACCAGTGTATTGGGCCCCTTGGCTTTGATGATTCTAGCCAGATGGGCAGATCCCAGGGGACAGGCATTGGCCAGAAAATTTCTGTCAAACTTGTATGTATCAAAATCTTTGTTTTTCCTGGATTTTGCCTTAAAAAACCATTCTGTGAGTTCTTCCTTGATGGGAAGATCTGTGATTTTTTCCATGAGAAAATAATAGACTTTTTCAAACTCCTCATAGGGTTTGAGAAACATTTTCTCATAAAAATATCTTTCAAGCTCAGCCATCAAAGTTTCTCCGTTGGGCCAGAGAGAGGTAATAATAACACCTGTTTCCTCCTGCATCTCCTCGGGCAGGGCAAAACCATCCGGTATAAGGGTCTTACCGTTTTTTATTTTCTTATACTGCATGACCAGGGGAATATTTGCATCCTTGAGGGCTTCGATGCCGGCGGCAATACCCAATGCCATAGCCACATCATATTGTTCCTTGATTCCATATTCATCGGTAAGATCAAAATACCCCAGCTGGCCAGCCAGATGGATCACATCCTCTGTCTTGGTGATCTGGACAAAGCGGGCATTGCCATCGGGCTGTTTAAAAAGCTTGGTGATATTTTTATCTGTAAATTTTTCCATGACCTCTGAAGGCAGAGGTTCGATAAAATTCTTGCCATTGAGAATGGAATCAAAATTATCCTTGGCAAAAACCTGGCGGGCCTTGCCCGGCAGCCCCACTGAGACCCCTGAGATCAGGATTCCCTGGGTGTTAAAATTAAAACGCTCCATGGCATCAACAGCTGAATTACGCTTCTGGTGCTGAAATTCCTTGTAAAGGATCCTGTCTATCAGTGTCTGGTTGTTTTCTTTAAATGTATCAAAATCTTCTGACATTTCTATTTTTGGCAACTCCTCTTTTGCAGTAATTTCAGGCGCTTCAAACTCTTCTGGCTCTGGCCGGACAATGGTCTTGGGCTCAAACAGGCTGTTGCAGGAGATCAGGTATTGGCGCAGAGCCTCAAAGGACGTAACCTCCCCAACCCTTGCATCCACGGACACAGCTGTTCCAAACTCACCCACATTGATGTTTTTCAACAGATTGACCAATAGCCGGGAAGGTCCGATTTCAATGAAATGGGTCCTGCCGGAAACATAGACATTTTCAATGGATTTAATAAACTCAACCGGAGAAACAATCTGCCTGGCCAGCAGGTTTTTTACTTCTTCCTGCCGTTCAGGGTAAGGCTGGGCCAGGGTATTGGAAATAATCTTTCCAAACCGGGTCTGGTTAAACTGAATTGTATCCAGATAAGTTCTCAATTGTTTTGAAGCCTCTTTAAGCAGGGGGGTATGAAAGGCACCGGTCAAGTTGAGTTTTTTATAAACAGCTCCCTGCTGGTCCAGGTAAAGGCAAAATTTTTCAATATTTTCAGCCTTGCCGGACACGGCAGTCTGTTTTTCACTATTCTTATTGGTAATATAAATATTTGAAACAAAGGATTCTCGAATGAGGCTGGCGGTTTCTTTTTCATTTTTAAAAACCACCATGATCTTACCGGGTTCCCTGAGCGTACTTTCATACATGAGATCCGAGCGTTTGATGATGAGATTCATGGCATCCTCAAACCCCAGCATGCCTGAACAGAAAAGAGCTGTGTATTCTCCAACACTATGGCCGATGAAATAATCCGGGGAAAACCCTTCCATGGCCAGGCGGCTGCAGATGGCAGCCGAGGAAAGAAAAACTGCTGCCTGGGTATTCTGGGTGGAATTAAGCTGTTCATCTTCATTGAACATCATCTCCAACAGGGAGTACCCCCGCTGTTCCATGAATATGGCTTCTCCTTTTTCCAGGACAGAGCGGATATGTGGGTCAGCCTCAAACAATTCCTTCATCATTCCGGGTCTCTGGGCTCCCTGGCCGGAAAGCAGGGCAACCATTCGAAGTTTTTTTCCTTTCTGGTCTGCAGAATAGGAATGATCCCCCACCACAAGATCATCTCCGGGAACAGCCTTGTACTCAGCTTCAATTACAGGCTGTTGGCCGGGCTTGGCGGCCTGTGAAATGGCCTCCTGGCCGGACAGGCTGCTTGATTGTTCTCTGGCAGGCAATTGCTGGTTTAATTCCAGAATCCGGGGCAGGCAGCTTATAATGAGATGGCCATGATTTCCGCCTATGCCGTTGACATTGGCTGCAAATCTAAAGGTCTGTCCAGGTGTTCTGGGCACTATTTTAGAGGCGGGTTTCAAAATTTCGCCATCTTTGTGTATGGAATGTTCTTTATCATAATTAAAATTGGGCAGGATTTTTCCCTTGCTGCTCATGAGCATGAGCTTGGCCATGGCTACAGCCGGGTTGGCTGCCTTGAAATACCCGAACTGGGGTTTGATATTTCCGCAGTGCATTTCATGGCTGAAACTGGCCTGGACAACCTGTTTTTCAACGATATCCCCGAAAATATTAGAAAAGGCAAAGAGATCCAGATGGCGGATTTCTGATTTCCGAATCCCGGTTTTTTGGTAAGCCTCATCAATGACAGAAACAAAAGTTTTCTCTGAGGGTGCCAGAAGATGATCAGGAACGCTGGATCGCACCACGCATTCGTTTATCTCGCCCAGGATCTCCATGCCAGCTTCCCTGGCTTTTTTATAGGTGGTCAGGACATGGATAGCAGCGCCCTCCCCCATTACATAACCATCTGCCCTTGAATCAAAAAAGTTGCAATCATTTTCAGACAAAAGCCCCAAACGTTTAAATGCCATGAGTACTGCTGGATAAAGGTTGCAATCCACTCCTCCAGCCAGGACAAAATCCAGATCCTTTTGCTTCAGGTTCCGGGTTGCATTGAGTATGGCAATGGTGGAGGAGGCACAAGAGGCATCCAATACATAATTGGCACCATTTAGCCCGAAATAATTGGCAATACGCCCGGAAATAATATTGGACAATAGTCCTGGAGTAGTATCTTCATTATTTTCCGGGATCCTTGCACAAATTGCATCCACCATTTGATGACCCAGGTTATCTGCCAGTTGAGCATCCAGGCCGGCACAATTTTTAATGAGATTACCAATAAAATTTTTCCGCACCCGTATAATATTTTTGCTCTGGCGTTCTCCGGCAATGGTTCCCAGAATAACCCCGGTCCTGGCGGCGGCTCCTTCCTGGTCCAGCAGGCCGCAGGACTCAAGGGCCTCACTGGCAGCTTCCAGGCCGAAAAGCTGTCCCCGTTCAATGGATTTGACCATATTGGGGGGCATCCTGTATTTAAGGTTGTTGAACTGGTAATCCTTTACAATGCCTGCCTTAATTTTGGGCAGCCGATAAAAGGACTTTTTGTCCAGGGCTGCATAGGCATCATTGTCAAAGTGTTCTTTTGGCACAGGGGAAAGCTGTTTTTCTCCTGTGCATAATTTTTCCCAGAATTCTTCTGTATTTCTGGCACCCGGTAAAAATACCCCAAGGCCTGCCACCACAATTCTGTCATCATTGAAATCATAGGATATATCGGTAAAAATATCCCTGGCCATGGGAACATAATTCTTCGTCATCTCTTCCACAACCATGTGGTAATTGATGCCCCCAAAACCATAGGAAGAAACAGCTGCCTTGCGGGTATTGCCGGGAGCTGGTTCCCAGGGTTTGGAATCTTTTACAATGAAAAGGGAAGAATTGCCCAGATCGTGGTCTTTGGACAGGGTCTTAAATTGCCCGTTGGGGGGCAGAACGCCTTTGTTCAAGGCCAAAAGGGCCTTTAACAGGCCGGCAGACCCTGCACAGCCCAAAAGATGACCGATCTGGGACTTGATGGATGATACCCCTGCATTGGATTTGTTGTACAGGGTGTTCAGGGTGCTCAGTTCCGCCTGATCCCCCACGTTTGTGGATGTGCCGTGGGCTTCGATGAAACCGATGTCTTCGGGATGAATATCCGGCCGAATATTCTCAAAACAGCGCTCCAGGCTCATGACCTGGCCCTTGGGATTGGGGGCTGCAATGGCCTTGCCCCTACCGTCGGAACTGGCGCCAATAGCGTTTATGACCCCCAGGATCTTATTCTTGTCCCGGATGGCATCCTTCATTCGTTTCAAAACAAAGACCACAGACCCTTCTCCCAGGATAAAACCGTCGGCACGGCTGTCAAAGGGATAGGAGCCCCTGGCAGACAAAGTGCCCATCTTAGCAAAACCAATAAAAGATTCAGGTGCCAGATGGGTATTAACTCCGCCCACAATGACCTGATCATGGTCCCCGGACAAAAGCTCCCCCACAGCATTATCTATGGCAGTTACAGAAGAAGCACAGGCAGCGTCCACGATATAGTTGGTGCCTCTCACACCCAAATGCCTGGCAATCCTGGAGGCTTCAATGTTCAAAAGCATTCCGTGGACTGGGTCATAGCCCTTGTTTTCCCCTTCCAGTCCTTCCTGCATGGCCTGTTTGACCTTTTCCTTTTCATCCTCAGCCAGGTCTGCATACCCAGGGGTTTTTTCCAGCATGGAGACCAGCTCAGGATACCAGTATTTCAGCTGGAGATCATTTCCAAGTTCATTGGAAAGACAGGTGGCTATAATAACGGCGGTTCGCTGGGGATCTTCACATATAAGCCGGTCATCTTCACCCAGAAGCCCGGCATTTTCAACTGCTTTATAGGCGGTTTGGAGAACCATTTTCTGACTCCGGGAAAGGCGTTTGTCCTTGCCTTCTGCATAACCAAACCGTTCCACATCAAATTCAAAATCATCCACATGGCCTGCCAGGGTTGTGTAGGTTTTATCCTTTGCCCCCCTGTCCGGGTCATAATATAACTCCCTGTCAAAACGATCCTCTGGCATCTCCTGGATGGAATATTTTTTATTCAGGATATTCTCCCATAACATTTCAGGAGTATCTGCATGGGGAAGGGTACAGCCCATGCCCACAACGGCAATCTCGTCTTTGATCCTGTTTTTAGGGCTGGAAAAAATCTCCAGCTGGTTTACATGGGTAAACAGACTGGATTTATGGTTAAAATACTGGTCATGGATCTCTTTGATGCTGACTGAATTCTTGAAAAAGGCCAGGCTGTCACCCACAAGAAAATTTCCTTTTTCCCTGTGCTCGTCATCTTCATACCAGGTATAATTTTCTTGACCTGGATTTTTAAAATCCGGTAAAAATCCTTTGGCACCAATAAGCAGAGACCCGATATTTCGTTTTTCAAAAGAACGTTTTCTCTGGCTTAAGCTTTCATTGTTCAAAATCATCTGGGCCTCGTGTTCCGCTATCATCCTGGCAAACTGGGTGGGCGCGGTTCTGGATGCCAGGCCCAGGCTTTTGCCAATCACCACAGTTTCATCTTTTTCAATGATAATGTCCTGATATTGTTTTTTCACGCTCCGGGTGTCAACGATTTCATTGGAAAACAGATAAGCAGTTCCCACCTGAAGCCCTATTTTAGCACCTTTGGCAGCCAGAAAAGAGGCCATGCCTGAGATGAAAAAAGAAGCAAACCTTGTGGTTATGCCACCGGCAAAGACCAGATAGAGGTCAGACAGGCCTCTGGATTTATTCATTAATTTTGTGATGGCAGCTTCCCATAGCACCATGCTGGTGAGAGAACCCACATGACCCCCGGCTTCTCCGCCTTCAAATATAAACCTGCGGCATCCGCTTTCCAGGGCATTTTCCATCATGGATACAGATGGGGTGTGCAGATAGGTTTTTGTGCCTGCCTTTTCCAATTCCACCACCTGGGAGGGAATCCCCCCGGCAAACAAGGCATAGGGCACCTTGTATTTTTTAACCATTTCCAGATGCTTTTGGACTGCAGGGTTAAAGGCTTCAATACCCACAAGGCCCGCACCGAAATTAGCCAGTTTACCTGCCCCGTCCTTGATCATATCATCGGCCATGGTTTCAGGCAGACTTCCAACGGCAAAAAAAGGCAGAGCCCCCTGCTCCAACACTTTGGCTGCGAATTCTGAATTGTCTGAAATATTGGCCATGGGTCCCTGGATCAAAGGGAACCTTGTTTCCTGATCCTTTGCAAAAGCTGAATTGGGCACAACAGGATCATGCAGGTCAATAAAATCAAGGTTCTCTCCAATGGAAGTGAAAAATGATGCGATCATGGTTTCAAGAGATGAAGTTTCCCTTGCAAACTCCTTGGCAAATAATCCGTCCTGGCCCAGATAAAAAAGGGACTGGACAAATGAGGCATCAGAATTATCCAGGGCGGTATAATTATCGGTTATGGTCTGGTAAAGTTTTTTATCCCCGTCAGATGCTTCAGAAACCAGAACAGCCTCCTGTTTAAGATCCTTGACAATCTTGGTTCCCAATTTAGCAAATACCCGGAAAATCTCTTTGTCCTGAAAAATAATTTCAGTGGAATCTCCTTCGTCAATACTTGCCAGAAGTTTCTTGAAATTGTCTGAAACCGGAGCCTCATCCGCCAGCAGTACCTGGCTGTCCATTACAAGGCCGGATACCCCGGCTGCAAGCATACCGGCAGCCGTGTATTTACCCACGCCACCATGGATAAATACAGGCAAATCATTATTTTCCAAATACCATTGCATGAGGATGAAGGAAGAATATTTTGACACCTTTCCAGCAGCTTCATTCCCCTTGAGTACCAGGGCATGGGGATTGATTTCTTTGATTTTTTCAATCAGATGAATATCTTTGATTTCAAGAAGAATTTTTGTATCGCCAAATTCAGAAAAATCAGCAGCCAGGTCTTCCTTGCAAAGGGGGGTAACCAAAAGATCAAGGTTAACAATATTTTCATTTTTCAGGGCAGAAATGGTTTCATGATCATGGGTAGAAAGCCGCAGGCCAAAACTCAGGTTTTCCTGGGAAAGCTTCAGGGCCTTTTGGAGGATGTCATCAGAGCTTAAAAATTCCGTATCAAAGACCGGAAGTGCACCCGACTGATAAATGGCGTGAAAATAACTGACATCAAATACCTTGACAGGTGTGTAAATCATCAAAGGCAGTCTTGAATTCAGTATTCTTGTTATCATAAATATATCTCCGTATATTGTTTAGGGATCATTTTTCTTTGGCTGTCTGCCGTTGAAAAATTTTTGTGTCAAACCCTTTTACTATTCAAAGAATGTGCCAATCCTGATTTTTTTTTAACAGCTTGAAATTAAAAGATTTTAAAAAAATCTCTCTTTCATGTTTTGGTTGATTTTTGATTTTACTTGCATTTTATGTACGCGAGTTGTACAAAATTGCACATTAATTTACATTCACCCACAATGGAGACCCTGTGAAAAAAATTAAACTGGACCCGGAAGAAAAACAATTTTTCAAAACCGTTTACAATGCGGCCTTTGCCAATCCCTTCAGTGAATTAAGGGAAAGGCTGGATCAAAAAATTGCCGGCTTATTTCCCTCTGCCACCCGGAGGGAGAGCAAGGACAAAGGCGTCAGGGAAGTGGACCGCAGACTGGAAAAGCTGGAAAAGGAAAACAAAGGAAATATTAATAACTACCAGAACGAAGACCGTCAAATCCTGCAGGTGGTATACCTATTTGATATTTTTCATAAATTTCGGGACAAATTTGATCAGCTCATCAAAGACCAGATAAAGGCCCAGGACACACCGATAAAAGTAACCTTTGTTGAAAAGGCAAGAACAATGATGCTTCAAAAGGGTTTTGATTCCAAGGCCTTTTACCATTATTTTGCCCTGTCCTACCAGCTGCGACGAGCATTTTATTTTATCTCCCACTCCCTTGTGGGCAGCAGCCCCTGCATGCAGAGCCTGAAAAAAAACCTATGGTACAATGTATTTACCTATAATATAGAATTATACGACACTGTCTTATGGGACAAAATGGAAGATTTTTCAACCCTGCTTCTAGGGGAGACAGGTACTGGAAAGGGAACCGCTGCCCAGGCCATTGGGCGAAGTGGTTATATCCCCTTCGATAAAAAAAAAGGATGGTTTGTTGAAAGCTTTACCCAGGCCTTTTCCTCACTGAATCTTTCCCAATACCCTGAAACACTTTTGGAATCGGAATTATTTGGCCATACAAAGGGAGCATTTACCGGTGCTGTTGAAGACTACCAGGGGGTGTTTGACAGGTGCAGTCCCCATGGGTCCATATTGCTGGATGAAATCGGAGAGATCCCAAACCACGTTCAGATCAAGCTTTTGCGGGTCCTCCAGGAAAGAAACTTTTCCCCTGTGGGCACCCATACAATATCCCGGTTTAATGGCCGGGTCATTGCCGCCACCAACCGTCCCAGGGAAGAAATTATGGGCGGCAAAATCTTCAGGGATGATTTTTACTACAGACTGTGCTCGGATATCATAGAGGTTCCGCCCCTGAGAACCCGGATAAAAGAGTCGTCCGCAGAGCTGGATGACCTTTTAAATTTTACCATCCACCGCATGACCGGTATGCATTCAAAGAAATTGATTGAAAAAGTAAAAAGAATTATTGACCGCAGGCTGGGAAAGAATTATCAATGGCCAGGTAATGTCAGGGAGTTGGAGCAATGCGTAAGAAGCGTGTTGCTCAGCAGGGATTACAAGGGCAAAGACACCAGAAAAAAAGAAGAATTATCCCTTTTAAAGATCCTCCAACAGGGGATAGAAGAAAAAACCATTGCAGTACCCGATCTTGTGGCTGGCTACTGCAGGCTGCTTTATGACTCCCTTGGAACCTATGAAAAGGTGGCCCGGAAAACAGGGCTGGATCGACGAACCATTAAAAAATATATTGTCAACCAGACAAAAGGATAAAAAGACAGATGCTTTATTTTTTACCCCCTCCCCTCAAAGGTATTTTATCCCTCCTTCTCTATACTCTGAACACCATGATTTTATGCACCCCACTGATCATTCTGGCCCTGTTTAAATTTATAATTCCAATGGCACCTGTCATTGTAATCATAGATAAAACCCTTATTGCCATCGCCACCCTGTGGATCGGTATCAATTCATTGAACAATGAATTGTTTTGCAAAATTGACTGGGATATCCGAGGCCTGGAAAAATTAAAAAAAAAGGACTGGTATCTGGTAATGTCCAACCACCAGTCCTGGGTTGATATCCTGGTGCTGCAAAAGGTATTGAACCGTAAAATCCCCATGCTGAAATTTTTTTTAAAAAAAGAGCTGATCTGGGTTCCCTTCCTAGGTCTTGCCTGGTGGGCCCTGGATTTTCCGTTTATGAAACGGTACTCAAAAAAAACCCTGGAAAGAAAACCCCATTTGCGGGGCAAAGACCTTGAAAGCACAAAAAAAGCCTGTGAACGGTTTAAACACACCCCCATATCAATTATGAATTTCGTGGAAGGTACACGGTTCACACCTGGAAAAAACAATGCACAGAAATCCGGTTTTAGCAACCTGCTCACCCCAAAAGCCGGGGGGGTTGCATTTGTTATTGGATCCATGGGAGACTATCTTCATAAAATCATTGATGTCACCATTGTATACCCTGGTACCCCCCCGAGCTTCTGGGATTTTATATCCGGCAGGGCCAGAAAAATTATTATTGATTTTGAGGTATTGGAGATGAGCCAGACATTAAAAGGGGATTATTTCAATGATAAGGAACACAAGGCTGTATTCTGTGAATGGCTCAACCAGATATGGAAGAAAAAGGATAAAAAAATAAGCCAGCTGCAAACCGATTGATTGATCTATGCTGTGAATGGTCTATGCACCGGTTTCATCAGGCCATAACCATTTTATACCCGGTCCAATACTATATTTAGATATCTTTAATCTGCATCTCGTAAACAGCCCTGTTTTCAAAACCCTTCGGTGCGCGAAGGACCTCCATCACCCTTGCACGGCGGATGACCCGGTCCACTGTCATGTCACTGTGCTTTCCAGAAATAACGGTTGCCGTTTGAATCACCCCCTCCACGGCCACAACTGCCTTGCCTGGATTTTCTTTGGCCCATTGGACAAGGTTATTCTTTTCAAGGATCAGTTCATCAAGTTTTTTAGCCACAAAGTCAATGTTATTGTCTGTCTTTTCTATTGCCTCTTCAATGGCCTCACTCTTTTCAAAACATTGATCAAGATTCTTCTCTGCAGTCTTGGCATCGTTCTTTAATTGTTCCAATTGCTGGCTCAAGTTTTCCCTGGGAGAGCTGTCATTGCTATCAATTTTTGACTGGATTTGTCTTTGCACAAGCTGGGATCTGTCCTGAATTTGGGCAAGTTTGGAGATCTCCTGCTGAAACACTTGATCCTGCTCTTTTAATTTTTCTTTTTTCCCCTTATAGTTCTGGATTTTTTCTTTCAGCATGTCGGCCCTAGTTTTATTTTTTTCAAGCTCTTTTTCGGTGAATACGTCATGCCCGACCTTGATCATATTGGGTGTGGCCATTTCAGTCCCGATATTTCTGGCAGTAACACCCATTTTAGCGTTTATCCTGGATGAAATAAGCTTACCATTTTCAATGGAGCATGACCCGGAACTTTCAATTTGTGAATCAACAATCTCCGTTACAGCATGAACATTACCCATGCAGACAATCTCTGACTTGTGTATAAACTTGGCAAAAACATTTCCCCTGGCATAGATTTTACCCTCATTAATACCGCCTGCAACCACCAGATCCCCCTGTGCTTCAACAATGCCGCCGTCCAGTTCAATGGTTTTAATATCATTACCCCTAACCCTGAACCCGGATTTAATACAGCCCTTGATATCCACATTACCGTCATAATCAATATGGCCGGTCTCATAGTCCACATCCCCTTGGGTTATATACTCCTCATGGACAAAAATCACGCCTGACAAACTATATTTAGGATATCCCCTTACTGCTGCAAGGACCTTAAGGCCATCCTCGGATAATTTCGCACCTTTCCCAAACCGCAGGGAGATATCATTGCCGGCCAGGGCCTCCATCTCTTCCCCGTAAACATTCTGTCCCCACCTGGGTTTCACCATGGGAGTTTTTTCCGCCAGGGCTGTTCCTTCTTCCACAAGGGGGATCTCCCCTCGCTGCTTAAAATCAATATTCCCGTCTGCATCAAGGCCGCCAGCCTTGAGATAATCAGTATTAAAAAAAAACTCAAGTTTTGCATCCTGCCCCTGGATAAGCTTAGTTCCATGGGCCACTCTAAATGACTGGGTTTTAAATCCCGATGATTTGATAAAGCCATTCAACATTTCATCCGCAACAATGCCATTCACAATATTTTTTTCAAACAGGGTTTCCTTTATATCCGAGGCCAGGAGATTGTCATTAAAATGATCTGTTTTTGAAATAAAAGCAGCCATAAAATCCATGGTAACCTGTAGTTTGATACCACCTGTTATAATTTCAGGCTCAAGCAGGTTGTTGATTTCTTTTTTAATTTCAGATTTTTTTTTCGGATTTTTTTTCAGATTTGTTACCCGGACTTTTTGTTTGGGCTGATTTTTCTGGCTGGAGTCTGAATTTTTATCCAGCTGCCTTACCCTTTTTTGCAGCTTGAGAATATAATTGCGCTGTTTTGTTGTCAGCATACCGGCTTCCACCATGAGGTCACCAATCAAACGGAGCTTTTGCTTTCCTCTTATATCGGCCTGCTGTTCCTCCAGGGCAAGTTCCAGCAATGTTTTGGTAATAAACCCCTTGGCAATGGCAATGGCACCGAATTTATATTCCTTTTGACGAATCTCAAGGGTTTTTACAGCCCGGGAAAGTCTTTCCATATTCTTAGCTGACACAAGTCCATTGGAAAACAAATATTCTGTAAGGTCTTTTTCAAGGTTGCTGGAATTTTTACAAAGGGCCAGGCCTTTTTCCAATTCCTCTTTTTTAATCAACTTGTTCTTTACCGCCAGAAGCCCGATCAGGGGAGTCTGCTTTGTTCGCCCATTTGTCATAAAATCTCCTGGATTTTATTATATAAAGCCTGCCAGTATTCCAGCAAGTAAAAACGAAGATTCAATCAAAAATTCGTATTGTCTACCAGACAACAGGTTGTCTTTTTTATGAAGCCTGATCAATAAAAGCATAAAAAGAGGGGCAAAGGCAAGCAGGAATGCATTATTGACGAATAAACCGGTAAAATAAAAGGATAGCAGAATAAAAATATCAAAAACAAGCACATAAAGAATGAGGCGAAAACTTTTCTGTTCTCCCAATAGAATGGGGAGAGTTTCTTTTCCCGCAATCCTGTCTCCCTGAATGGCCAGAACGTCAAAAAAGGCAGTCCTGGCAAAGACCAGACCCGTTGAAAAAACCAGGGTAACCAGCATCAAAAATACAGGACCGGAATTGACAATGGCCGGCAGCAGGCTTGTAACGATTCCCCAGGCACTGGCGATGAGGATGGTCTTAGAGCCTGGTATATCCTTAATCCGAAAAATCAGATTGTTTCCAAAGACAGGGGGAATTATATTCAAATTATAGGACAGGCCTAGAAAAGTCATTACCAAAAGAAATAAAAAAGAAACCTTACCCGTGGTATAGGCCAGATAGAGCCCGGCTGCCCCGGAACCCATGGCCAGTATTGCCATGTACTGCAGGTGCTTCCTGTAAAAATCTGCCCGCTCGGGATTATTGTAAACATCTGATTTAATCATAAATATATTATTCAGGATCTGCATTGACAGCACATAGAGCATGGCAATGGCAGAATGAACAAGGGTCTGGGAAAAACCCTGGATCATGTTACAGGCATAGGTCAAGGCGCCGGCCCCTGCGGCCAGCAGCAGGTTGGTCTTAAGTAAAAATTCCCTGATCCATACCAACAATCCAATTATGGGAAGTTGTTTCTGGAGGTTGCGCTCCACCCTGGCACAGGTATCCCTGATAATCCAGTTGGGTGTGGAAGCCCCTGCTGTAATGGCGATGGAGTCTGACAGGGCCAGGGCCTTATAATCTATTTCAGATGCATCTTCAATATGAACAGCTGAAATGCCGGTTTCCAGAGCTACCTGGGCAAGACGTTTTGTATTGCCACTCTGTTTTCCACCCACCACAATGATGGCTTCATTTTTCTGAGCCAGTTGCCTTACCTCTGTCTGCCTTTTTTCAGTGGATCCGCAAATTGTGTTAAAAATTTTATAATGGGGAGCATTTTGGGCACACCAGGTTTTAATCTCTTCATAAAATGCAGTATTCTGGGTGGTCTGGGCAACCACTACTGCATTTTCAAATGCAGGCAGGGTCTTGAGCTGCTCCATACTGGTAATTGTATGGCCTTTTCCCTGGGCATACCCCAAAAGCCCCACCACTTCAGGATGTTTTTTATCCCCGATAATAATGGTATCATAATTTCTCTGGGCATATTTATTGATGATCACCTGGACACGGATCACCCGGGGACAGGTGGCATTCATAACCGTGAATCCGGCTTTTTCCAGGGCCTTTTCATCTTCCGGTGGTACCCCGTGGGCCCGTATCAGAACAATCCCTTTCCCTTTTTCTGGAATAGTGTCTATCCGGAAAATCTTTTTGGCTTCCAGCATTTCAAGGACCTGGGGATTGTGGATTAACGGTCCATAGGTGAATATGGGTTCATGGGAAAGGTTGGAAGCGTCCAGAACCATCTCCACTGCCCTTCTGACCCCCATACAGAATCCAGCCGTCTTTGCAACGGTTATTTTCACGTAATACTGCTCAAAAGGTCCACAAGGCGGTCAAATTCCGGTTTAGATGTAAACTTGATTTCAATCCTGCCCTTTTCACCCTCTTTTTTGATCTTCACCTGGCTTTGAATCTGGGCGGAAATCCTGGTGGAAACCTTGTCCAAAAGAATTTTTTCAGTTGCTGAAATTTTACTGGCCAGTTTTTTGGGTTCCTTTTTGGCCTGGTTAACCAGCCGTTCGGTTTCCCTTACGGAAAGTCCTCTATCCAGAACCTGTTGAAAAAGATAGAGCTGATTTTCCTCAGATCCTCCGCCCAAAAGGGCCCTGGCATGCCCCATGGTGATTTTTTCGGCGATAAGGCTCTCTTTTATTTGTTTGGGAAGACTCCTTAAACGGAGAAGGTTTGCAATGGTAGAACGATTTTTACCTATTTTTTCGGCAACTTTTTCCTGGGTATAACCAAACTCGTCAATGAGTCTAAAATATGCTTCCGCCTCTTCCAGAACGTTGAGATTTTCCCGCTGGATGTTTTCAATAATGGATACTTCCAGGACCTGCTCATCTGTCAAATCCTTTACAACCACAGGCACATCAAAAAGTCCAGCTGCCTCGGCTGCCCGCAGGCGCCGTTCCCCTGCAATGAGTTCATATACACCGTCCATATGACGAACCAATAAAGGCTGGAGCACTCCCTGCTGTGCAATTGAATCCGTGAGACGATCTAATTCTTCCTGACTGAACATTGTCCTTGGCTGATATCGATTGGGCCTGATATCACCAATGGGGCAATAAAAAAAATCAGAACTTTTTTCCGGAGTTGAAAAATCCGGAATCAAGGCGGATATCCCCCGACCCAGGCCGGTATTTTTCTTTTTCTTTTTCATCATCGTCTTAAAAACTCCCTGGCAAAGGCCACATAGCTTTTTGATCCCTGGGATAGTTTGTCATACAAGATAACGGGCAAACCATAGCTGGGGGCCTCCCCCAGCTTTACATTCCGCGGTATCTTTGTTGTAAACACCAAATCCTTGAAATATTGTCTGGCCTCCTCCACCACGTTCTGGGCCAGGTTGGTCCGCTTATCATACATGGTCAAAAGGATCCCCTTTATTTTCAGTCCGGGATTAAAAGAAGACTTTACCCGCTTTATGGTATCCAGCAGCTGGCCCAGACCTTCCAATGCAAAAAACTCACTTTGCAAAGGAATTAAAACGGAATGGGAAGCGGTGAGAGCATTCAGGGTCAAAAGGCTCAAAGCCGGAGGGCAGTCGATGATAATAAAATCAAACCTGCCGATAACCCTGGCCAGGAGCTGTTTGAGTTTGGCCTCTCTCTGATCGGCACCCACCATCTCTATTTCAAAACCGATGAGATCCACATTGGCTGGAACAATAAAAAGCTTGGGCAGCATGGTGGGCAGTATAATCTCTTCAATTTCCGCTTCTCCGATCATCCCGTGGTACAAGGAAGCTTCAAGGGAGGGTTTATCAATACCCATGCCAGTGGTTGCATTGGCCTGGGAATCACAATCAACCAGCAATACTTTTTTCCCCAGTTTTGCAAGGACAGCCGACAAGTTAACAGATGTGGTGGTCTTGCCAACGCCCCCTTTCTGATTTGCTATACTGATAATTTGAGTCATAATTTTAATTTTCTTATCACAATTATATCGATGAGGCAAACAGATAGGAAAACCATCTGCAACCTTGAAAAGCCTGTCCCGCGAGCCGCACAGGTTATAAGGGAAAAACCCGGTAAAAGTATTTTTATCATTTACCGGGTTTTTACAGCTGAATCAAATCTGTACATTACATCTCAGATTCAGGATGAAACACATCCACTTCCTTTAGGTCATCTCCAAGATATTCCCGTTCATTTGGGCCCAGAATGCCCAGGGAAAGATTGAGCAATGTCCAAAGATGAACTGTTTCCCATGCATGATCATTGACATCTGACATATCATGGACCTGGGCATGGCAGTTGTGGCAGGGAGTAATGCAATAGGCCGCCTTGGTGGAAAGAATCTGGTTGGCCTTTGTCTGGCCGTAGGCCCTTCTCTGCTCCTGGAAACCGGACTGAAGAAAGCCACCGCCACCGCCGCAGCAGAAGTTGTTGGACCGGTTGGGAGTCATATCAACAAAATTTTCTTCACCCACCACTGCCCGCACTACATATCTAAGTTCTTCGGCAACCGGGTCACCAAAGCTCTTTCTGACCAATTGGCAGGGATCCTGAACCGTAAACTTGATCTGACGTTCCCTGTTCCATTTTGAAGAGGGCTTAAGTTTTCCCTCTCTGATCCATTGGGCGTACAATTGAATAATACTTTTAACCTCAAAATTGTAAGGGATATTGAATTTTTTCAGTCCTGCCAGGACTGCAAAGAGTTCGTGCCCTCACTCGGTGTTGAGCCAGACCTTGCAGCCCAAATCCTCCACAGCCTTTACTTTGGTTCGAATAATTTTTTCCCAGCTTTCGTCATCCGCTGCAAACATGCAATAATTTTCCGCTGCCCATCCCTTGGTACCATAGGTCCAGTCTGCACCGGCCAAATGCATAATTTTCCAGAGGGGAACCATTTCATCGGGTTCTGTTACCGGCTCCCTGGAGTTCTGATTCAAAAAATAGTAGGCCCCCTCCCGGTTGACATCTGCCTTCATGTCAACAAACTCAGGCTGGGATTCCTGGTATTCTTCAAGAACATCCCCAACAACAAATTCAAAGTCTTCTTCATTGGCACCCATGGCAGAACAGGTGTCATGACGCAGGGCCATGTCACAGGAGCCAATAATTCCCTTGGGTTTATCTTCTTTTTTCCATGTTGCCCTGGCGTTAAAAACAAGCTGGGGGATATTAATCTGCATTGGGCATACATACATGCACCGGGTACACATTGAGCACATCCATATCCAGTTTGAATTTAAAATTTCTTCGTCCATACCCAGGGCTGCCATCCTGAGAAATTTTCTCGGATCCATTCCTTCCAGGCCGGTTGCCGGACAACCAGATGCGCATGCACCGCAGGTCAGGCAAGCGTTGAGATTACCTCCCTCGGGCAAAAGTTTCATTACCTTATCTTTAAAGACACTTTTCCTGGTGCCTCTAATTTTAATAGCTGTATCTCCCATGCTATTGTTTCCCCCCCCCCCGTCTTTTATATAATTGTTTTCCCTCTTTTTACTCCGCCCTATCTATGATAGCAAATTATTTTGTCTCTTATTCTTCAACCCCTGTCAATAAAAAGTTTCCACCCCACCACTCAAATTCAGGACTCCGGGCATCTGCTAAATTATAAAACCTGGATTAGGACTCCCTAATTTGGACATCAAGTATTTGACATTTTTTTTCTTTGAACTACTATCTATCCTGTTATGAATATCTTAAAAAAAACCCAGGATTCAAAAGCGCTGAGAAAAAAGCGGTATCAGAACAGACCCAGTGCAATCCATTTTAACCCAGACTTACCCATTAACGAGAAAAAAAATGAAATCATTGATGCCATAAAAAAAAATAATGTGGTGATCATTTCAGGAGAAACCGGTTCCGGAAAAACAACCCAGATCCCTAAATTCTGCCTAGAGGCTGGCCGGGGAATCAGGGGCATGATCGGCTGCACCCAGCCCAGAAGAATTGCAGCAATGACTGTGGCCAGGCGCATTGCCTTTGAGCTCAACCAGGACTTGGGTCAATCCGTTGGGTATAAAATCCGGTTTGATGACAAAACTCCAGCCAATGCCAATATCAAGCTCATGACCGACGGCATCCTTCTGGCTGAAACCCAGCAGGATAAATTTTTACATCAATATGACACCCTGATAGTGGATGAGGCCCATGAAAGAAGCCTGAACATCGATTTTACCCTGGGTATCCTGCGTACTCTTGTGAAGCAACGAAAAAATTTAAAACTGATCATAACTTCTGCCACCATTGACACGGAAAAATTTTCCAAAGCCTTTGACAATGCTCCTGTTATTGAGGTTTCAGGCCGGATGTACCCTGTTGAAACAATTTATCAGCCCATTATTTCAGGGGATGATCAGGAAAAAACCAGCAGTGAAGACCAGGGCTATGTGGAGGCTGCTGCCGAAGCTGCCAATAACCTGCTTTCCCGTTCAAAAACAGGGGATATCCTTATTTTCATGCCAACTGAACAGGATATTGGAGAAACCATGGAATTGATCCGGGGCAAAATTCCCGGCAATGTCCTGGTGTTGCCTTTGTTTGCAAGGTTGTCCGCAAAGGAACAGACAAAGGTCTTTTCAACGGGTGGAGGCCGTAAAGTTATTGTTGCAACCAATGTGGCAGAGACCTCCCTGACAATTCCAGGCATCAAATATGTTGTGGATACGGGATTTGCCCGTATCCCCAGCTATTCCCCCAGGACAAGGACCACGGCCCTGCCAGTCAGCCCCATTTCCCAGAGTTCCGCCAACCAGCGCCTGGGCAGATGCGGCAGGGTTGAAAACGGGGTATGTATCAGGCTCTATGATGAAGATGATTTTAATTCCCGGCCATTTTTTACCTCCCCTGAAATCCTGAGAAGCAACCTGGCAGAAGTCATTCTGCGGATGATATTCCTTGGCCTGGGAGATGTTGCTACCTTTCCCTTTATCGATCCCCCATCTCCAAAAAGCATTAAGGACGGGTTTGATACCCTGAAGGAGCTGGGTGCCATCCAGAAAAAACCAAAAAAAAATTCAAGACCCGATAAAACATTTGATAAAAAACAATACAACCTTACCCGGACCGGCCGGATCATGGCAAAAATTCCCGTGGACCCCAAACTCTCCAGGATATTAATTGGAGCCCAGGAAAATGGTTGTCTTAAAGAGGCTGTTATCATTGTCACAGCCCTTGCCATTGCCGATGTCCGCCAGAGGCCGGCAGACAGAACCCAGGCTGCCGACCAGAAGCATGCTCTGTTCAAGGATCCCAGTTCTGATTTTATCACCCTCCTCAATATCTGGAATGCCTACCAAGCTGCTGAAAAAAAATTAAAATCCCGATCCAAGCTGAAAAAATTTTGTATGGATCATTTTCTTTCCTTTAGGCGATTGCGGGAATGGCAGGATATCCATCACCAGATCAGCCGGATGCTTCTGGAACACGGAATCAAAGAAAAGGCTCTCCCTGCGATACCAATTGGGACCAAAAACCTTAAATCAAAAGAGTTTACCCTTGGTGGCCCCCTGTATATTGCCATCCATAAATCTCTGCTTTCCGGCTACCTTGCCGGTATTGCCCATAAAAAAGAAAAAAATATTTTCATGGCAGCAAAAGGCCAGCAGGCAATGATTTTCCCGGGATCAGGGCTTTTTAGCAAAGCCGGTCCCTGGATTGTGGCTGCTGAATATGTCAAGACCAGCCAGCTCTTTGCCCGGGGTGTGGCCAATATTGACCCGGCCTGGCTGGAAGAAATCGGTAAAGATCTCTGCACCCATACCTATTCTGATCCCCATTGGGAAAAAAAACGGGGAGAGGTAGTGGCAAACCAGCATATATCTTTGTTCGGCCTTATCATTGTCAATGAACGGAAAATCGCCTATGGCAGGATCAATCCCCAGGAAGCCGGTGAAATATTCATCCGCCACGCCCTGGTCCAGGGAGAAATCCATCAAACATTTAAGTTCATGGATCACAATCAACGATTAATTGAAAGCCTGGAAGACCTGGAAAATAAAACCCGAAAAAAAGATATCCTGGCCTCTGAAGAGGATATTTATATGTTTTACCATTCAAGGCTTGGAAAACCATTTTTCAATGTTTCAACCTTTGCCAGATTTCTCAAGGACCAAAAGGATGACTCTTTTTTACGAATGACACTTTCGGATCTCCAGAAATCCCTTGTGGATGATCAGGAACTAGCCCTGTTTCCGGACAGTCTTGCAATGGAGCAGGGCAATTTCGCCCTGGACTATGAGTTTAACCCCGGGTCTGCCACCGATGGAGTAACCCTTAAGGTCCCGGCTGATTCAGCAGCCCTGGTATCAAAACACCATGTGGACAAATTAGTGCCGGGCCTGTTTGAAGCAAAAATCGCGGCCCTGATCAAAAATTTGCCAAAAAAATACCGAATCAGGCTGGTACCTGTCCAAGACACTGCAGCCCTGATTGCCAGTCAAATGCCCAGGGAAGACAAACCCTTGTTCAGCATGCTTTCCTCGTTTATCCGGGAAAAATTTAATATCACCATACCTGCAAATCAATGGTCCGATGAAAATCTTGATGACCACTTGAAAATGAGAATTTCAATCAGGGATGAAAAAGACCGGGAAATTAAATCCCTGCGTGATATCTCCATTTTAGGCAGGTTTGCATCCCAGGGCACAGATCAAAAAAACTCTGCCTTTGAACTTGCCTGTAAAAAACATGAAAAAACCCGGATCACGGACTGGTCCTTTCCAGAACTTGCCCCTTACATCACCCTTACTAAAAAAGACGGCTTTGAACAGAAGATTTATCCGGGGCTTAAAATCGAATCCAGTGATGACAGCCTCTCCCTCCGGCTTTTCAAATCAAGAAAGACGGCTTTGGAATCCCATGTGCAGGGAGTCAGAAAATTATTTGAACTCCAGTTTCCCGATGATTTCAAGACACTGAGAAAAGACATCCGGTCGGCTGCCGGCCTTAAACGGATTGCACCCTATTTTAATGGAAACCTACTTTTTAATCAGGCAATCTTTGGGGCTATTACCCGGGAGTATTTTGAGAAAGACCTGCGCAGCCAAAAAGGTTTCAAAGCCCATGCAGCCATGATCCGGCCCGGGCTTTACAACAAAACCAGGGAACTCATTAAAACCATCCTGGCCCTGGGCAGTGAATATGAGTCTTGTTTCCTTTTGATCCAGAAATTGTCCATGGAATACCAAAAAAAACCTGCCGCCTTTGAGATGCTCACGATGCTTTTCAATGACCTAAAAAATCTGGTCCCACCGAATTTTCTCGATATCTATACCTTGGAGAGAATCCGACAACTTGACCGCTACCTTGCCTGTATACGCATCCGGGCCCGACGGGCCGTGGACAACCCTGGGAAAGAGGGTCAGAAAGCCCTTACCTTAAAACCATTTCAACACAAACTTGAGACTCTTCTGGCATCTTTGTCTGAAAAATCTTCCCTTGAAAAAGCAAAGGCAGTGGAGTCTTTTTACTGGCTTTTGGAAGAATATAAGATCTCTATTTTTGCCCAGGAATTAAAAACCAGAGTAAAAATATCTGCCAAAAAACTGGACAGGGAATTAATCAAAATTTCAACCATGATATAGGCAGCGAAAATCAAGACCGAAATTCTAAATGGATCTATTTTTTCTCAACCTCTGGCGGATCTGTGTCTCCAGATGTTGGATCACAAGAGAAAGAGCCCGGGTTTCAGCTACAGGTCCTGAATTGTTCCACCCCATTTTCAAAGCCTGCTGCTTTTTTTCCCGGAACAGGGCCACGGAATCCACAAGGGACTGCCAGGCAAACAACTTTTGAAGGATATGTCTCTCCTCCGGGGTAAGGGATGCCGTGTCTATGGTTTCTTTGCTGCTGGTTGTGATAATCATTTTAATAGCCTGCCAAAGGATTAAAGTTTTTTTCTTCAGAAAATGATATATCAGATTTACCTTTTATTTTCAATTTTTGTCCTCCCCTTGAAACCAGTATCAGGATGATTAAATTTAAAGCCAATTATTTATTAAAAGTAAGGATATAATTTTGTTTACTGAAACCATTACATTTCCAGCAGCCTTTATTGCAGGGCTGCTCTCATTTCTTTCCCCTTGTGTGCTGCCCCTGATTCCAGCCTATTTTTCCTTTATCACAGGCCTGTCCGTAGATGAACTGACAGCTGATAACAAAAAAATCCGACAAAAAGTGATTATTTCCACCCTTGCCTATGTGGCTGGATTCTCATTCATTTTCATCCTGTTCGGGGCATCAGCATCTTTCCTTGGCGGACTTGCCTCCCAGTATTCCTGGGTGATCCGCTACATTGGGGGCGGCATTATTCTGATTTTCGGCCTTCATCTTCTGGGCATCATCAACATCATGGGGTTCCAGTTTGAAAAACGCTTCCATGTCAAGAAAAAACCCTTGCACCTGTTTGGTACCTTTGTCATTGGTATGGCCTTTGGCGCTGGATGGACCCCCTGCATAGGCCCAATGCTTGGCAGTATCCTCATTGTGGCCAGCAACCAGGAAACCGTTCTCAAAGGAGTATGGCTGCTGGCAGTTTATTCTGCAGGCCTTGCCATTCCCTTTATCCTGATCTCAATTTTTATCAATTCCATGCTCGCATTCATGAAACGAGCCACCAAATTAATCGGAATTCTCAACAAGGTTTCTGGAATTTTGCTCATCCTCATCGGGCTTTTGCTTATATTTGATAAATTCAAGCTTTTGGCCCTGGCGTAAAAACAGAGACTGGCCATGACCCAAACCCCCAGACATTTTTTTGGTTTTATCGGGATTACCACATTCACCAAACTTTTGATGAATATTGCCAGAAGAATGGTTTATCCCTTTGCTCCTGAATTTGCCCGGGGACTTGAGGTTGAATTATCATCCATCACATCCATCATTGCCCTGAACCAGGCCACAGCACTCCTGGGACCCGTGGGTGCCTCCTTTGCCGATAAATACGGATACAAACTGCTCATGCTGTTTTCCCTCGGCCTTTTGACCATTGGCACCTTTGCCGCCGGATTCATCCCCATGTATTCTGTTCTGGTGGTCTGCCTGTTTCTGGCCGGACTTTCCAAAAGCATTTTTGACCCCAGCCTCCAGGCATTTATCGGCAATTTTGTACCCTTTGAACACAGGGGGAAAATCATAGGTATTACAGAACTTGCCTGGGCAGGTTCAACCCTCTTGGGAATCCCCTTGGCCGGGCTTATAATACAACGATTTTCCTGGCAGACTCCTTTCTGGGTAATTGGCCTGCTCTCTCTTGTCTGCTTTGGCCTGATCCTGAAATTCATGCCCAGAGACCCGGCAGCAAAAAAAAAAACCAAACTTTCATCCCCCTTCCTGTCCAATTGGAAAATAATTATCAAGAACCCACAGGTGTTGGGTATTCTATCTTTTTCCTTTTTCATGTCTCTGGCAAATGACAATCTATTTATCACCTATGGAGCATGGCTTGAGCAGTCCTACCATCTATCCCTTGCTGCCATAGGGTTTGGCACTATCCTCATCGGGGTTTCAGAACTTCTGGGAGAAGGTTTTACCGTCTTTTTTTCTGACCGGATCGGCCTGAAACGAACCATCCTCATGGGTATCTGCCTTTCCAGCGGGGCCTATTTTCTCCTGCCGGTCTTTGATATGGGTCTTCCCTTTGTCCTGGCCGGGCTCTTTCTGGTATTTTTCTTTTTTGAATTCACCATTGTCACAGCCATGAGTCTGACCACGGAACTGATCCCTGACCAGCGGGCCTCCACCATGAGTGCATTTTACGCCATCGGCGGCCTGGGAAGGGTGGCTGGCGCCTTTGCCGGGGGCATGATCTGGTCCTCCTTCGGGCTTACCGGCATCAGTATCGTATCCGGGCTATGCACCCTGATGGCTCTTTTTTGCATTCTCGCGGGTTTTTCCTCTAAAAAAAATAGGCCCCAATAAATTCATAGCTGGTTGAATTCATAGCTACGGGTATCTTGACAGTACTGTTTTAGTTTAATACATTGGATTTTAATCCAAAAAAATCATATTATTTGCAAAAACCACCAACAAATGGGGAGAATAAAATGAAAATACTTGTGGGTTATGATGACTCAAAGGTGGCAGAAGCTGTTTTAAAATTGGCCCAAAAACATGGGCTGGCGTTTAATGCCGAAGTTCATGTTATCACCTCATTGGAACAAAGCCCTACGTTGAAAAAAGAAAAAATTGATAAAGCAGATAGCAAGCTTGAAAATGTTAGAAAGCCCTTTACGGCAGATAATATACTCTGTAAAACCCGTACCTCTGTCAGCTACCAGTCCGCGGGAGAGGATCTGGTCAACTACGCAAAAAATAACGATATTGATGAAATCATTATCGGAATAAAGAAAAAATCAAAAGTTGGAAAACTAATGTTTGGTTCCACTGCCCAATATGTCATTCTAAAAGCACCCTGCCCCGTGGTTACTGTAAAATAGGGGCATTTAGAGCCTGTAAATTTAGTTGGTTATTGACAGATCCCCGGGTTTGGATTACGATTTTCTTTTTCAACTGGAAATTTATCAATAATACAATATATTTGTGAGAGGCTTATGAACAAATTACTGAAAACCATATTTTTCAAAAAACACCAGGATCTTTCTGCCAGCCTGGTTGAATTCGGCGGATGGGAAATGCCCATTCAATATCCAACCGGGATTATCAAAGAACATATGGCCTGCCGGCAGAAAGCTGGAATTTTCGATGTATCCCACATGGGAAGGCTCTATTTTAAAGGCCGGGACACCCTGGCTTTTTTGCAGCAGGTGCTCACCAATAATGCAGAAGCCCTTGAAACCGGGGAAAGCCAGTACACCCTGATCCAGAACCAGGCTGGCGGTGCCATTGATGATGCCTATTTATATCGATTTAAAAAAGATGAATATCTTCTGGTGGTTAATGCATCCAATAGAGAAAAGGATGTGGCCCACTTCCAGCAATATCTGAAAAATTATTCAGATATTCAAATGGATGATAAAACCTTTGAAACAGCCATGATCTCCCTTCAGGGGCCTGCCTCAAAATCCATTATCCAAGGAATAATCACCCGGGGAAACCTGCCGGAACCAGCCCGAAACAACCTGAGCACTATAAATATTGGAGTGGCCCAGGTGGATCTGGCCCGTACCGGGTATACAGGAGAACCCCTGGGATTTGAACTCTTTGTTAAAAATGAGAATGCTCTGAAAATCTGGGATCTGCTCCTGGAAAAAGGTGCTGAACCCATTGGTCTCGGTGCAAGGGACACATTGCGTTTGGAAACCTGCCTGCCTTTGTACGGTCATGAACTTGGCATTGACCATGAGGAAAATGAAATTCCTGTATTTGCTTCTAAACTTTCAAAATTTGCCGTGTCTTTTTCTCCCCTTAAAGGCGATTTTATCGGGAAACAGGCCCTTGATGCCCAGTACCAGGCATTAAAATCCATTGCAGATAATAAATTTAGTGATATTACTGCCCTTCCCAGGATGGTCACTGCTGTCGCTGTTACCGGCAAGGGCATAGCAAGGGAAGGCTATAAAGTTTTTTCCAATAATATTCATGTGGGACATGTAACATCAGGCACCATGGTGCCTTTCCAGGCAGCTGACGGCAGCGGACTTGAGGGCAGGTTCCAGCAGAACCCTAAACGCCGAGCCGTGGCCCTTGCCCTTATTGACAGTGATATACTTGAAGGCCAGACCCTTGAAATCGAAATCCGAAAAAAACGTTGCGCTGCCGTGGTGGTTCCCTACCACATGAGTTCGGAGGCCCCTCCCTTTGTCAGGGCCATTCCCCATGATCAACTGGAATCAAGGCATAAAAAACCAACAAAAGGTGCCGGCATGGACCAGGCAAAAGCCCTGGTGACCAAGGCCATTTTTAACCATGGCTGGCGACAACAACAATGCATAAACCTGATTCCCTCTGAAATGAGCCAGTCTCTGATGTCACGGGTTTTATCCATCAGTGACCCGGTGAATAGATATGCAGAGCACAAGGAAATCAAGGCATTTTCAGGAGAAGATGTATTTTATTACCAGGGAACCTCTTTTATTGAAAACATTGAATCTCTTCTGAACCAGGAATTTCAAAAATTTCTGGGATGCAAAGCAATTGAATCCAGGGTTATTTCAGGCCAGATGGCCAATACAGCTTTTTTCAGCGCCATGGTGGACTTTTTAAACCGGGTGGACCGAAAAAGTGAACAGCGCCGGATCTCAAAGATCATGAACAACCATATCATCAAAGGGGGTCACTTAAGTGCCCAGCCCATGGGGGCCTTACGGGATTTTGTGGCCAGGGATCCAAAAACGGAAAAACCAGCCGTGGTTAATTTCCCAGTTTTAAAGGACAACCCCTATAAAATCGACATAAAGGCCTGCGAAGAGATCATCAAAACCCACCAGCCGGAACTTATTATCCTGGGCAAAAGCATGATTCTCCACAAAGAACCTGTGGCCCAGATCCGGAGCATGGTGGATGCCCACGCCCCATCCTGTGTTGTCATGTACGACATGGCCCATGTCCTTGGGCTTTACGGCCCCCATTTCCAGGAACCTCTGAAGGAAGGTGCCCACATCGTAACCGGCTCCACCCACAAAACCTTTTTCGGCACCCAGAGGGGGGTGATTGCTTCAAATTTCATTCAGGAAGATCCCCGATATGAGCTTTGGGAAGCTGTGAAACGCCGGACTTTTCCCGGCAGTGTCAGTAATCATCACCTGGGAACCATGACAGGCCTTTTGTTTGCTGCCTATGAAATGAATCAGTTTAAGGAAGAATACCAGAAACAGGTAATCCTCAATGCCAAGGCATTTGCAAAGGCCCTTAGTGATCAGGGTATGGACGTCGCTGGTGATCCTGATATCTCCTATACAGAAACCCACCAGGTCATCCTCAATGTGGGATATGGGAAAGGGGCCAGGATTGCAAAGGACCTGGAAAAAAACAACATTATTGTTAATTATCAGGCCACACCTGTGGAGGAAGGATTTACAGCCTCGGGTGCCCTTCGCATGGGCGTTTCTGAAATGACCCGTTTCGGCATGAAAGAAGATGATTTCAAAGCTCTTGCCGCCCTCATGTCAGACCTTATCCTTAAAAAAATGGCACCCAAAGAAGAGGTAACCGCGTTCAGGGAAAGATTCATGGAAATGCAATATTGTTTTAAACCTGAAGATTTTGACTTGGTCTCAGCAACATTGTTTGACAAGTTCAAATAAAATCATACCTGCCACATCAGGACAAATCCCGATGTGGCAGGGCAATTAACCTTCCTTTAAGTCTCAGGCCTTTGAGTCCTATGCTAAAACAAAAACCTGATAAAATGAAGATTGGGCTAAAATGAGAATTTATCCCAGAACTTAAATGGTTCAAGGTGATGTGATCCGGGAAGAAATGGTTTTATTTCAGGATTTTTCTGTATAAACTCCTGTTGAAATTTAACCCGTTTTTTATTGGAACGGTTGTGCATGTCTGCAATCCCTCTGTACCGCATATAATAGGCATCATAGTTTGCCATGTGACTTTTACTCTGAAGTTCCATGATATTATCAAAATTATCATGGGTATATTGCAGCATATCCTCAAAAGCAGCAAGGTATTTAAATAGGGAACGGTTATGCTGGATCACATTTGGATCTGTATAAAATTTGTTGATCAAAAAAGCCCAGTCAATATTTTGCCGTCGGATGTAATCGCCACGGGCTTCTATATAATGAGTAAGACGGTCTATGGAGCCCTGGTTCTCTTTCATCATCGGACGCAGCTTTTCAATGAGATCAAGGGTGGTTCTTAAATCAGTTATCCTGGACTGCACCATGCTGAGGCTGTCCAGTTTACTGGAAGCATTGTACAATTCAATGGTGGAGGATTTCACAGCCTCATTTAGAACAATCATTTCCCTTACAATGGGTGGAAGGTGGGCATATTTATTCTTTTCTTTATTTGAGGTGTACAGAAAAAATTCAATGCCTAAAACCGCAAAAAAGCTGATAAAAAAAGCTGTCAGCCAAATGACTCCAGCCTTTTTTTTTAATTTTAAAATAAAAACAGGAACAGCAAGGGGCAATACCAATACGAGAAAGGCCCACCACCTGGGCTGTTTTTGCCTGAAACAGGCTGCCAATGTTACCAAAGCCAAAACCAGACAATATGCTATATAAATATACCCCAATTTCATTCACCTGCTTTTTTAATTATTCGTTTAAAATAATGGAAATAATATCCTTGACTGATTTTTTGAGTCCAGGCACCTTGCTTGCACTTCTACCTGCCACATTCAGGACTTTTATCTCAAAATTGGCCAGCCATTTGCGCAATATGGGTGCTGGATTTTTTTCCGTTTCAAGATCAATGTGAAGCCAGGGCTTTTTATGGGCTTTTGAAAAATTCAAGGAATCGGCAGCATTGGGAGAAAGCTTGCCAAAGGAAAAAATAATGGTGCCGTCGGTCTCCAATACATTTTTTTCAATATTTTCCTTATCACTTCCTTTGGTTAATTCTATGATATCCGTAATCTGGGCGTTGATCTCATTGAGTTTTTCATGGCTTCCCATTTTTTTACTGGCTTTAGAGAACCTGGCTTCTCCCCCATCGGATATGGTTGCAGTCAGATTCTCAATCACAGAGATCAGGTGATCAAGTTTATCCCCCAATACCTTGAACTGTTCTGAATCAATTGGAGCCGCAACGGCAACGGCTGCTTCAGAATTATTTTCAGAATCCCCGACACCACCAAGTTTGACCCGGATCTCCTCTTTTGTCATTTCTGTGGTCTGATAATACTTATGAATACGCCCTGCCAGCTCAGAGGTTTCGTCTGGATATTCTTTTACTCCTTCATGCTCCACCGGATCAGCAAAAAATTCATTAAACCGTTTTATATACTCCCTTATTGTTGTTGACGAAATATCAAGTTCTTCAGCAATCTGGGGGATTGACTTCATATCATATCCTCAATCTGTTAATGGTATGCCTGGCAATATTTTTTATCTGATTATAAAAAACGGTTAGATAAAAATCGGTTACAAGAAAGCTATCCGTCAAACTTATTAAATTCCAGGGCTAATTTCAATCATTATTTGCAATCATGAAACAAGGAATAATAAAAAAATCTTGAGAAAAAAAAAAGCCAAGTAAAATTATTTTTCAATATCAATAACCACCTGGAGGATTGATGATAGAAAAATTTGACCATACCATATTGATTGTTGATGATGAACAGCAATTGGGCAAGGCCCTTGGCCGGATGATGAAGCAAATCAATGTGAAATATGTGTATATGGAATCCGGGCAGGAAGGTCTCGAACGGATTAAAACAGCCTCAAAACCTTTTTCCCTGATTATTTCAGATCAGCGCATGCCGGGCATGGAAGGTTCAGAGTTTCTTGAGAAAGCAAAGGAACTCACACCCAATACCATTCGATTCCTCCTTACCGGGTATGCAGATGTGGATGCCGTCACCAGGGCGGTGAACAAGGGTTCCATTCACCGGTATCTATCCAAGCCCTGGAACAATAAAGAACTTATTGAAACTGTAAAGGCAGGGTTGGAACAATATGAGCTGATCATGGAAAATGACCGGCTTTTCAAACTTGCCAAAGCCCAGAACACCAAACTATATGCCCTGAACACAGAGCTGCAAAAAAGTTCAGCTGTCCATAAAAAAGCCATACTTCAACGGGACAAGGATCTTGCTGAGTTAAAAAAACGCCTGGAAAAAGGATTTGAAAACCGAAACTATATCAATGAAATTGAGGCCATACTCAAAGAAAACAATATGCTGGAAAAAGAAAAAATCGACCTCATATACACAGCTGCCATGGCAGAACTTTTTGAACAATTTCAGGATATCGCCACCAGAAACGGATTTGAAATGCCCGACAATATCCCTGGAGAATAAGATGCCCAAAACAGATGATTATGCGGTTCTGGTTGTGGATGATGATGAACCCATCATAAAAAACATGAGGCGGGTATTAAAACGAAAAGGCTTTACCAAAATAATCTCGGCGCTGAATGCAGAACAGGGAATAAAACTCCTTGAAGACACACGGAACCATTTTTTCCTGATCATGTCTGACCAGCGCATGCCGGGAATGTCAGGCAATGAATTTCTTGAAAAAACGATTCTGTTAAGCCCTGAATCCAGACGGATGCTTATCACCGGGTATTCTGATTTTGATTCCATTGTGGATGCTGTAAATAAGGGAGAAATCCACCAATATATCTCCAAACCATGGAACAATGAAGATTTATTGCTGCGGGTCCAGGGAGAATTGGAGATTTATAAGCAATTCCAGGAAAGAAAACGCCTGTTCAATCTGACCAGTAATCAGAATGCTAAATTGTTTGCGCTTGCTGCCGACAAAAAAAAAGATTTACAGAAGTTTAGTGCCCTTCTGACCAGAAAAAAAGAAGAAGTTGAAACCATGGTTCAGGAACTGAGGGAAGCCAAGGAGCAGGCAGAATATAAAGAAGTCTTTTTAGGCCTGGATGAACTGCTGTCCAGGACGATTACAATGAACCAGCAAAATTTAGTAGAAGCTTTTTCCATTTCCAGGACAAAACTAAATGAAACCCTGAACAAAATCGCAAAAAAGAACAATATAACTTTTTTACCGGGCCCAGGTCGGCCAACAGACACCAATATTGATGAACTGGAAGATGAAACCTTTGAAATCATTGATCAAATCATTGAAAACGTGGTCCAGGCTGTGGAATCAACCTTGTTCGGCATTGGATCTGAACCCAGTACTGGCATTCAGATCGATGATTATAAGGAATTGCCGGACTTTTGCACCCTGGCTTTTAATGACGGATATATCACCCGGGGTGAACATGACATTGCCCTGGATGATCTTGCAGAAAAAGAATCGGAAAAATCCACCGGGCTTACAATTGATAAGGTACTTATTTCCAAAGGATTCCTCCAGAGAAAAGATCTGAGCCGCCTCTTTGCCAAAATGGCCCTGATCGAAACCAGGCTGCTGGACAGGGATTTTGGAAAAATGCTCATTGATCGAGATATCGCCACGAAAAAAGATGTGGATAGGGCATTTCGCAAGCAATTAAATAATTTTGAGGACAGCGGGGTGTCGTCGCTCCTTGGAGATATCCTGGTGGAATCAGAAGTCATTGCCCCGGAGCTGCGGGATGAAGTAATGGCAGGTCAGGACAGGTCCGGGAATAAAAAGACTACCCAAGACCCGTCTGCTGAATTTTCTTCGGAATTTGGAGCCTTTGTGGACCTGCAGATATCCGAAGACCGGGTGGAAGCCTGGATGCGGGTTCCCAAAGCTGTGCATGGGACTACGGACATTGGCCCCATTAAAAAAATGGTCAAAAAAAGAGGCATTAAAAATGGGATTGTGCCGGATACCCAGATCATAGATTTCATTAAAAACTGTAAAGACCCCCATGAAAAATTTGTGGTTGCAAAGGGAGTGCCTGCAAGCGTTGGCAAGCCTGCCCATATTATCTTTCATTTTAATACCGAACATGACGCAGCAGGGGTGGTCAGGGAAGATGGTTCCATAGATTTTACCTCCAGAGGGGACTCTCCTTTTGTAAAAAAAGGCCAGGTCCTGGCAGAGAAAAAACCCATGGAACACCCAAAACCGGGAATGGATATTTTCGGAGAAACTCTTCTGGTGGGAGAGGTAGAAGATATCCCCCTTCAAGGAGGAGACGGGGTCAATTTTTCTGAAGATGAGATGCAGATCATCGCTGCCATCCAGGGACAGCCCAATTTGGATGCCAAGGGAGTGGTTTCTGTTCTGGAGCAATTTACGGTCAAGGGTGATGTTGACTTTAAAACCGGCAATATAAATTTTAACGGGAATGTTCTGGTTACCGGCACGGTGAAAGAAGGCTTTACAGTGGAATGTGACCAGTTAACTGCCAATGAAATCAATGGAGGCACAATTCTTATACGGGGGGATCTCAAGGTGTCCAACGGAATTGTAAATTCCTATATAGAAACCCAGGGAAATGTCCAGGCTAAATTTTTAAACAATGTTAAGATCTTTGCCAACGGAGATATGATGATCACAAGGGAAATAATGGGATCACGTATCCTCATTTCAGGAGCTCTAAACAATGAAGCCGGACGGATAACAGCCTCCCACATTGCTGCCAGAATGGGATTCAGTATCAAGCAGATCGGTACGGACAAGGCAGAATCCTCCACCATCAAAACAGGAGCGGATGATCATATCCGTTGGATTGCAGAAAAATTTGAAGTCAAAATCCAGGCCCTGCAAATGAAATTGGATGAAGCCATCCGCCTTAAACATACCCATGACGAAGCATACAATGCTCTGCATGTGGATGTGGCCAATCAAACCTTTGCCCAGGAGAAGCTCAATAAAAAAATGGAGGTTCTGGAAAAAATGATGGGTAAGGCTGAAACCAAGGAAACAAAACAAAAATTTGTCGGTGAGCTTAAAAATATCGAAGAAAACATTGTGCAAGCAGATGAACGGATCAAGGGTATTTTTGAGGAACAGGACAGGGCCATGCAGAAAATCAATGACTGTGACACAACAATTGATGACCTGAATTCCAGGATCTCAGATCTGGAAAAAGAAAAAACAAGCAGCACAAAACATCTTGAAAGAGAAGAATCCATCCCAAT
>Ga0307988_1000114_pt1 | contig 63586 bp, 56 predicted proteins | sample EllFjometagen183_FD_203166 | JGI IMG/M metagenome (GOLD analysis project Ga0307988, IMG submission 203166) | Marine microbial communities from Ellis Fjord, Antarctic Ocean - #183 | ecosystem: Environmental > Aquatic > Marine > Unclassified | place: Southern Ocean | collected 2014-10-08 | reverse complement strand
ATTCGTTGTCTAATGATGATGTGGCTTCGTCAAAAATTAAGACTTTTGGATTTTTGAGGAATACTCTGGCAATTGAAATTCGCTGTTTCTGTCCACCCGATAATTTAACGCCGTGTTCGCCGACTTCTGAATCAAATTGACCCGGAAGAGTCATTATAAAATCATAGATATTAGCGTTTTTAGTAGCTTCAACGAGTTCTTCTTTTGTCGCGTTCGGCTTGCCAAATAAAATGTTTTCGCTGATCGTGGAATCAAATAAGAACGGAGTTTGTTGAACCATTCCGATATTAGTGCGCAAACATTCCTGCTTTAAATCCATAATATTGTGGTCGTCAAGCATGACAATACCTTTGTTCACTTCGTAAAAACGTGGAACTAGAGCGGCGATGGTTGATTTTCCAGCACCAGACTCTCCGACTAGAGCGACGGTTTTCCCGGCTTCTACTTTAAGACTGATGTCTTTTATAATCCATTGTTGTTTTTCGCCTTGATCTTCATATTTAAAGAAGACGTTTTTTAATTCAACATTTCCATCAATATTTTTTATATCCAGAGCGCCTTCTTTATCCTCAATGTCTGGTTTTTCTTCCATTATCTCACGGAAACGTTCAAACGCGGCAACGCCCTGTTGAAATTGTTCCGCAAATCCCACAAGTCTAAAAATCGGCATAATAATAAAGCGTGAATACATTATAAACATCAATAATTGTGGGAGTGTCGCTCTGTCATAATAAATCAGAAAAGCTCCAGCTCCGACAAATAAAGCGGAGTAGCTTTGAAGTAAAAACATTATTCCTGCATGGAATCCCGCCAGAACTCCGAAAACTCCTTCGCGCGCACTGGTGAATTTTTGATTTACTTCATGAAATTTTTCAATTTCACCTGCTTCATTGGTGTATGATTTAACCTCGCGAATTCCTTGGATAGAGTTTTCCACACTACTGTTGACATTCGCTATAGTTTTGCGTATTTCCCTAAAACTAGCTTGCATTTTCTTCTGAAACAAGGTTCCCCACAAAAGAATAAATGGCAGAGGAATAAAAGTTATTATTGCCAAGAGAGGGTTAACGCAAAGCATGACCGTAAATGCGCCAATAATAGTAAGTCCTGAAATCAAGAGGTCTTCCGGGCAGTGATGGGCGCTTTCTGCGATCATGGTTAAATCACTTGAAATACGCGACATTATGTGTCCGGTTTTGGTTCTGTCAAAATAACTGAAAGAGAGTTTTTGGAGATGCGAGAACATATCTTTACGCATATTTGCTTCCATGCGGACACCAAGTATATGTCCCCATTTAATATTAGCGTAATCGCATATTGTCTGTACAATTATAAGCAGGCTCCATACGCCCATGCTTGCAATAATCATTTCCAGCTCTCTGCCTTTCAGGTATACATTAAAAACTTTATAGGTGATAGCTGGAATGATTATGCCGCACAGAGACAAAACTACCGCTGTGCTCATGTCAAGGGCAAGTAATTTACGATGCGGATTATAGTACTTTATAAACTCTTTTAACATTTACTTTAAACCTTCCACAAATATTTTTATTTTTCGCAGGGCCTCTTTGAGGTCTTTCATCGAAGTCGCGTAGCAACAGCGAATATAGCCTTCACCGCAAGCTCCAAAAGCAGTTCCGGGAACCACAGCCACGTCTTGTTCCGCGAGCAGTTGCTTCGCAAAATCCATTGACGAAAGTCCAATGCTTTTTATGCTCGGGAAGAGGTAAAATGCTCCTTTAGGATTGAAACATGTCAAGCCCATATCATTAAAGGCTTTCACCATCACATCACGGCGCCCTTCGTATGTCTTGCGCATTTCTTCCATCGGCTCCATGCCGCTTGTTAATGCTTCTTCAGCAGCTCTCTGCGCCATAATAGGAGCGCAGAGCATGGTGAACTGGTGTATTTTGGTCATAGCCGCAATTATGTCAACCGGGCCACAAGCATAACCGATACGAAAACCGGTCATCGCGAAAGCTTTTGAGAACCCATGGAGAAATACTGTTCTTTCCCGCATGCCGGGTAGTGAAGCGATTGTCGGGATGCGTTCGATATAGCTTATTTCAGAATAAATCTCATCTGTAAAAACAATCAAATCGTGTTCTATAGCTATCTCGGAAATTTCCTTCATTTGCTCCATATTGAGCGTAGCTCCGGTTGGATTGCAGGGAAAATTGAGCATTAATATTTTAGATTTTGGCGTAATTTTTTCTCTTAGTTGTTTAATATCTAGCGAAAATTCCGTTTCAGCGGTGTTTTCAATCAACACTGGAGTACCGTGCGTCAAGCTTATTTCAGCAGCATATGAAACATAACATGGCTCGCTGTAAATAACTTCATCACCCGGATTGACCAATGCGCGCATAGCTAAGTCCATAGCTTCGCTGACGCCGACAGTTATCAGACACTCGTTTTCAGGACAATATTTAACCTTATAGTCTTTCTCTATATAATTACAGATTTTTTCTCGTAAAGACATTAAACCTTTATTTGATGTGTAGCTGGTTTGTCCATTGTTTAAAGAATCAATCACCTTATTGCGGATGCTTTCCGGAGTTACAAAATCCGGTTCGCCGACCCCGAGAGAGATCACGTCATCACGACCAATTACCAGATCAAAGAATTCTCTAATCCCACTTTTAGCCATTTTTTGAACATGGCTTGCTATTTTATCACTATTTTTTTTCATTTTTTATTTTCCTGTTTTTTTAAAATAATATTATACAAAAATAGAACAGCGCTGCATTAAAAATAAAGCTGTCCAATAAATCATAAACGCCTCCCATGCCGGGAAGAATACTACCGGAATCCTTGACTCCGCAAGTTCTTTTCAAGGCTGACTCGACTAGATCTCCGAAAAATCCGCCCCAGAATAAGAGTATGCCGGCCGCTAGAGGTAAAAACCAGGCTCGAACATCAAATACATAATACCATAATACATAACTTATAATTGCAGAAAAAATCATTCCTCCAATAGTGCCTTCCCATGATTTTTTAGGGCTTATCGACGGAACTATTTTATGATTTTTGCCTTTTAATATTTTATTGGATAACATGCCGGTTATATAAGCAAAAGTGTCTCCAATTTTAGTTACAGCTACTAAATACAACAGTAGTTTAGCGCCATTATCACAATGATAAACTTTGCTGAGAAAAAATATTGGTATCAATCCAAGCAATAACGCGCCAAGCGATACCGCTATTTTCTTAAGGTTTTCTTCTTTATTTTTACATACCAGCAAATATCCCCAACATCCAATCGTCAGCAAAACAAGCGGAACTAGATTATATTTTTCTTCTATAGTAAAAACAAAAAGAACTGATACTGCCGCACAAAATGAAACTACCAGCTTGAAACCCTTATATTTTAATTTTTCCAGCATACTAATAATTTCATTTGTTGCCATTAATGCTCCAAACATAAACATCAACAACAAAATATATCTACCGCTTTCTAAAAATACTCCGGAGGTAAATGCGCCAACTAAAATAATCCAACTAATTAATCTTAAAAAAAACATTTTTTTTCCTTTATTCTCTGCCGCCGAAGCGCCTTTCTCTGTTTGTGCAGATTTCAATTGCTTTTATAAATTCAGCTTTATTGAAATCCGGCCATAATACATCTGTTATATAAATTTCACTATAGGATAGTTCCCATAATAAAAAATTACTTAATCTAAATTCTCCGCTGGTTCTGATCATTATATCCGGTTCAGGTATAGTTGGATCATATAAATTATCAGCAAACAATTCCTCTGTAATACTTTCTGCTTTTATTCCTTTATTAATTATTTTTTTTACAGTGTCTACTATTTCCGCTCTGCCACCATAATTCAAAGCTAAAACCAATGTTCCATCACTATTATTCTTTGTTTTTTCAGTCGCTTCCACTATTTTATTATAGGTGCTGTCCCTAAATTCTTCTATCCTGCCAATAGTTTTTAATCTTATATTTTTTTCATTAAGAGTTTGTACATTTGAGTCTATAAACTCTTCCAGTAAACTCATTAAACCATCTATTTCTTCTTGAGACCTTTTCCAATTTTCTGTACTAAACGCATAAAGAGTTAGATATTCTATACCTAATTCCTGACTGTTTTTAATTGCCTCTCTTACTGCTTCCGCTCCTTTGCGATGACCTTCTAAATGTTCTAAATTTCTTTGTTTTGCCCAACGTCCATTGCCGTCCATTATAATTGCTACATGTTTTATTTTTTTATTTTTAACCATAAAAATAATCCTCGATAATTAGACATAAAACATGATAAATAGCAACATGTTTTTCCTGTACTAAAAATGTTTCTGTTTCCGGAACATTTATTATACAGTCTGCAAATTCAGCACAGTTTCCGCCAGTTTTACCTGTTAAAAGTATTGTTTTTAAACCTTTAACTTTTGCCGTAATAAAACATTTCTTTATATTTTCCGCATTGCCACTGGTTGAAATTCCCAGGACTATATCATCTTTTTTAGCCAATGCAAAAAGTTGTTGAGCAAAAATCATTGAGGCGTCAACATCATTAGCAAAAGCTGTCGCAAAAGATGGATGTGAAGTTAAAGCAACCGCTCTTAAACCATATTCTAATTTTTGAGCTAAATTTTTTCCATCACTTCCAAATTTTTCAAATTTATTTTTTATATCATTATTTAATTTTCTTTTACACTTAAAACTTTTAAGCAATTCCCCGGCAATATGTTCACAATCCGAGGCACTACCACCGTTACCACAAAGATATAGAACATTACTATTATCTAAAGCTTTAATAATAATTAGAGCAGCTTCTTTTATTGAATTTAGAGTTTCTTTTAATTCTGGAAATCTTTCTATAAAATTATCTGTAAATTTTTCCATAATTTTTATGCCTTTAAGATTGTTTATTTTAAATTATAATATAATTTAGCTTTTAAGAACTGTTTTTACCAATTAAAAAGCATTTTTAAAGCTTGTTTATAAGTATGTTAATAATAAAGTAATAAAATATTAATAACTTAGACATGTTAATAAATAGAATTTAAGCACAAATTTTTAAACATAGTTATAAATATGGAAAAAAATCAAAATTTCTACTTAATAAGGGTTTTATTAACACAATTAACAGGGTATAATAAGAATAATAATTTTAATTCTTTAGAATATATAAAATATAAATATAAAAGCTGTGTATAACATGGGAGAAAAAAGATGAAACTCAGTATTAAACGTGAAAACTTTATTCAAGCTATTCAAAAAGTAATCAATATAATAGGGAACAGATCTACATTACCTGTTTTAGCTAATATTCTTCTTGAAGCAAAAGATAATACTTTAACTTTAACAACTACTGATTTAGAAATAAGAATAACAAATTCAATTGAAGCTAATGTAGAACGTGAAGGAAAAACAACTATTCCAGCTAAAAAACTTGCTGCTTTAGTTTCTCGTTTTTTAGCTGACGATGTTAATCTTGATTGTAATGAAAAACATCATACACAAATTACTTGTGGAACTTCTGAGTTTAAATTATTAGGTTTAAGTGATGAAGATTTTCCACCAGCAGCAGATTTTCCTTCAAAAAGTCATATTAAATTTAAAGAAGTTGATTTTAAGAAAATGCTTGATAGAATTTCTTATGCTGTAAGTCTTGATGATACTCGTAAAGTTCTCCATGGAATACTTTGTTCAGTAAAAGAAAATACTGTTACTGCGGTAGCCACTGATGGAAAACGTTTAGCATTGGTTGAAAAAGTTCCTGAAGAATTTAAAGGTGATGAAGGAGATACAATTATTCCCCTCAAAGCTGCAAACGAAGTAAAACGTATACTTGATAATAAAGATGGAATAGTACATGTAGAATTTGGAGAAAAACAAGCATGTTTCAGAACAGATAAGGTTTGTTTAACTACAAAATTAATTGAAGGAAACTATCCAAATTATCGTCAAGTAATACCAGTTGGATTTAATAAAGAATTAGATGTTCCATCAGCTATATTGTTAGCTAAACTTGAATTAGTTTCATTAGCTCTAGCAGATGATTCAAGTTATATAATTCTTAATTTTGAAGATGGTAAATTAAATTTACAAGCCTCAAGTACTAATATTGGAGAAGGTAGTGATTATTTAGATATTGATTATAATGAAACTCCAATTAACATTTCATTCAATCCAAATTTTCTGGCTGAACCACTAAAACATTGTGATACTGATAAAGTAAAAATAAAACTCAATGATGGATTCAGTCCAGTTGCTCTTGAAGCTGCTGACGGTTTTCTTTATGTGATTATGCCTATGCGTAATCGCTAGGATTTTTTGTAAAAAGGAGTTGCTTAATGATTAAAAATTTAATATTAAGCAATTTTCGTAATTATAAAAAAGCTCATATATCATTTAACTCTCAAAATATAGTTTTTACCGGTCGAAATGGACAAGGTAAAACTAATCTCCTTGAAGCTATTTTTTTTTTAAGTGTTTTACGTTCTTTTCGAACTTCTAAAACCAGTGACCTTAAAAAAATTAACAATAATAATTTTTATATTGGTGCTGAAATTCAAAAAAATAAATGGAACGAATTTCTAGAAGTACAATATGGTGAAGGTAAAAAAAGAAAATTAAAAATTGATGATTCACCAATATTAAAAGCCAGTGAATTTATAAATCAAATCAGAGTTGTTGTATTTTCTCCTGAAGATATAAATATTGTTAATTCAAATTCCGCATTAAGAAGAAGATTTATAGATATGCTTATATCTGTTGTAAATCCATTTTATCTAAATGCATTAAGAAATTATAGCGTGGCTCTTAAAAACAGAAACGCACTTTTAAGAGAACTTAAAGCAGATTTGCAGGTGATGGACGCATATGAGTTAATAATGGCTGAGAATAGCTTTAAAATAATAATAGAGCGTCAAAAATATAAAGATATTTTAATAAAAGAAGTAAATAAATTATTATCAGATCTATCCAATGAAAATATTTTTAATATTCGTTATAAAGTTGAAATAAAAGATATTTCAAAAGAAGCGATAAAGAAAAAATTTGAAAGAGACAGATCACGTGATTTAAAACGCGGCTTTACAAGCTTTGGTCCACAAACAGATGAGTTTGAATTATTCTTTGGAAATAAGTTAATGAGAAATTTTGCTTCGACGGGTCAATGTCGTTTAATTTCTTTATGTTTAAAAATGGCTAAATTAAATATTTTATGTGAAAGCAACAGTGCTGATATCGAAAATGTTTTAGTATTGGTTGACGATGTTACCGGAGAACTTGATGAAGTCATGCGTGACATGTTTTTTAAAATTATAAGTCGGGCCGGGCAGGCATTTTTTACTTTTACAGAAAAACCAGATTTTGCATTTTTAAAGAACTGTGAGTATTATAATATTATTGAAGGGACAATAAACAAAATAGGGGATTAAAATGAAAGCAATAAGTGTTGAACAGATGAGAGAACTTGATCGACGCAGTGTTGAAGAAGCAAAAATTCCTGGATTTATTTTAATGGAGCGTGCCGGCTTTGGATGCGGAGAAAAAATAATTGAATTTATTGAAGATCGAATCCACTTTAATCATGTTAAACGTTTTGTTATTCTTGCCGGTAAAGGGAACAACGGCGGAGACGCTTATGTGGTGGCAAGATACCTTTATGAAAACACAGATATTGATATAATAATTTACTCGATTTGCGAAATTGAAGAACTTGCTAATGATTCAAAAAAACACGCCGGATTAATAATTGAAGATGTTGATTATTCTATAAAGAAAAAAATAACGGACAAAGATTTCAAACAAGGCGATATTATAATTGATGGATTATTAGGAACAGGCATAAGTGGTTCTCTAAGAAAAAATTATAAAGATTGGATAATAACGGTTAATAAAAGTTTATCAACCGTTATTTCTTTAGATATACCATCAGGGATGGATGCTAATAACGGTTATTTTAAAGATAACTGTATAATGGCGGACATAACGCTTACGATGGCTTTACCGAAACGCGGTCTAGTATTAAATAAAGGTACTGAATATTGCGGTTTATTGCGTTGTGTGGATATTGGAATACCTGAAAAATATATTAATGAAACAGAGAGCGAATTTGAAATATATTTTGATTGTGATGCTAAAAAGTATTTAAAAAGGCTGCCTATGAAATCCTATAAAAACAGCGTTGGTTCTGTTTTAATTATAGGAGGCAGTAAAGAATATTATGGTGCTCCTTTTTTAGCCGCTTTGACAGCGCAGCGCGCCGGTGCTGGAATAGTTAGAGTGGCGGTTCCAGAGTCTATTGAAATAATCCCAGAAACAGCTTTATCTTTAATTGTCACGAAAATAAAAGATAATAGTAAGGGATATTTTTGTCTGGATTCTTTAAAAGAATTAAAGCCTTTAATAGATAAAAGTGATGTGATTGTATTAGGCCCGGGAATTGGCACAGAGCGTGATACTTTTCTTTTTGTCAGAGAAATATTAAAAACTGAAAAAGCGTTAATAATTGATGCGGACGCTTTAAATATAATTGCAGAATCTCCAGAAATTTATCACAGAAATGATTCCAATATATTAACTCCTCATCCAGGAGAAATGAAAAGATTATTAGAGGCATTCGATCTTGAACATTTTAATGATCAAAGCAGAGAAAATAAAGCTGAAGCTTTAGCTGAATGCTTGGACGCGACAATTGTATTGAAAGGCGCGCGAACTGTGACAGCTTCTCCAGATGGACAAGTTACAGTAAATTCCTCCGGCTGCCCGGCTTTGGCAACAGCTGGCAGCGGTGATAGCCTGACAGGTATTATAGCAGCTTTAAATGTTAACGCACATGAAGATTATTATGAAGCGACCGCGGCAGCAGTATTTATTCACGGCCTGACTGGAGAAATAAGTCCATTTGGAAATAGAGGATTTATAGCTGATGATATACATAGATTAATTCCTGAAGCAATGTTAAGAATTTCAGCATTCGCATAAAAATTTAAAGAGGTATTATATTGAAAGAAAAAAAGAAGGATAAAATAGTAAAATTATTAAGATCACCATTTGTAATTTTCACGAGTTTCTTTATAGTTATTCTCATTGCCTATTGCGGTGTAATTGAAATAAGTTATTATAAATTTCATGCAAATATAATGGGCGCGTCAGAGTTGCTGAATTTTATAATATGGTTTCTTCCAGAATTCTTATTATTCTATTGTCTCGGATTATTCCTTTGTAATAAAAATAAATTTGTAAGAATAATTTTCTATATAGGATTTACATCTGTATTCTTAATATATTTGTCGCAAGCAGCATCAATACATATGACAAATGATTTAATCTCCGTTTTAGCACTGGAAAATATACACTTTATAGGACTTATTCTTCAAAAGAAAGCATTATGGATGTGCGCGTCAGCTTTTGTGTTGGGGATTATTGTTTTTATTACATTTATAGAATTATTTACAGATAAGCATATTAAATTAACAAGAAAATTTTTAATAAGTATTGTAATAGTAAGCACTGTTTTATTTATTTACTTACTTGTTTACAATTTTATGATCTTATCTGTTACGGATAAAATATTCAGCTTTTTCCCCAATCGACAAACTCCAGTCATAGGACTTATTAATAATGCCGTTAAATTAAAAACAGAAGTAACAGAAGTAGTTGTTAATGTTAAAGAATTTCATAAGCTCGGTTTGAATTATAATGAAAATTCAAAGTATCCATTCATGAAAAAAGGAATATATTCATCACCAATAAAATATTCTTATAAAAAGAAAGAAGCAAAACCTAATATAATAGTATTTTTCCTCGAAGGTGTGTCCGCAAGGTCAATCAACTGTTATGGATCTGAATTTAAAGGATTAACTCCTAATATTGATAAATTTGCTAAAACGGCGATGAAGGTTGATAATTATTATAATCATACCGCAGCCAGCTGCCGTGGTATGCAAGGTCAATTATGTTCTGTTTATCCATTTTACGGATATGGAGAATGGATGGCTGGCAACAATCAAAAATTAGACAAAATAAATTATTCTTCCATTCCGTCTATATTAAATAAATTTGGCTACGACACCTTGTTCTTTTGTGCTGAAAACAAACCAATAACACAACTATTTAGAATGCTTAAATTTAAGACTATCTATAATGCAAATAAAATAATTAAAGAACTTTTAAATGGGCATGTAGAATATGTCAAAGATGACATACTAACAGATAAAAGTTTTTTTGAAGGCTTTGTAAAGTATCTGAAACTAAGAGAAAAAAGCAAGGCTAAAGCCCCGTTTTTCATTGGTTTATATAATATAGAAACCCATGCCTATTTTAAAACACCGACACACAGGGCAAGATATAAAAATTCAAATAATGATACTCTAAATTCAGTTCATAACTTGGACCTGCAGTTTGGGAAATTTTATAAATATTTTAAAAATTCATCCTACGCAAAAAACACAATAGTTATTGTAACAACTGACCATGCCCATTATTATGGAGATTCTCATTATCAAAGAACCTTGAGAGGGCATTATCAATTATTACCTGTTGATACCATACCTTTTCTTGTTTATAACCCTTTCCTTAATTTACCCAAGCGCTACGATGCCAAAATGGGTAATTCGCTTGATCTTGCACCGACTATTTTTCACATGATTGGAATTAATGATGTTGAGAACAATTTTTTAGGAGAGTCTTTATTTGAGCGAACTAAAGATTATGGAGTAAGTGCAATCAGACATAAATTTTATTTAAGCTATAAAAACAGAGTTTATCTATCTAAATGTCCGACAGAAAAATTAAATAAAAATTTTAAGGGATATACAGATTATATAAAAACATTTTATTCAATGGAATCTAAAAACAGAGTGTTTAAAAACAAGTAAGACCGATTTGCAATAAAATTAATGATACTTCTCGTAGAAGTCTTTAAATTCTTTGATTAATTCTATGCCGTTTTCTTCTTTGTCTTTAAAAAAATCAGCAAAGCCAGCTAGGCGATCACAAAAATCTGAATCGACAACATGCTCGACTTTACAAGCTATTGATTGAGCTTTTGAGGCAGGACAACCAAGAATCTTAGCGAAGAAATCAGCCAGGACACTATGACGTTTATCAAGCTCCTTTGCTATCCTTTCACCTTTAATACTTAAAGAAATATTTTTGCGAACATCATAGTTGATCAATTTTTTTTCCGCCAGCTTGCGCATTACTTCAGTCACTGAGGGCATTCTAATCGAGAGCCGTTCGGCGATTGATTTAACATGAGCATGTCCTTCGCTCCTGCTTAAATCATAGATAGTCTCTAGGTATACTTGTTGTTTTAAACTTAGTTGTTTAAATTTTTCAGTCATTATCCGCCCAATTTTATATTTTAAATTCACCCTGTTCATAAAGGTGGTTCATAGCTACTGCGGCACCGGCGTAATAGCCAATGTCACGGCGCAGTTCGCTTTTGACGATCTCACAGGCCTCGTAAGTTTCTTTCCATGCGAAGTTTTGCACATTTTTTAATACTGGTTCCATAAACAAATCTCCGGCCGCCCAGGCGATTGTCCCGAGAATTATTTTTTCTGGATTTAATAAATTCATCAACATACCGTACGCTTGAGCGTTACGCAGGCACATTTCATCCCAAAACGCCACCGCATAATCGTTGCCAGCTCTGACTGCTTTTTCGAGAGCAATTAAATCGATATCCTCAATTTTTCCACCTGCAAACTGAACTATCGGGTGATTGGGCTGATCTGCTAATTCGCACTGAATACGTTTTGCCATAGCGACTCCGCCACAATATGCTTCATAACAACCTTTTAACCCGCAGGCGCATTCAGGACCATCGATAGTCAAGACCATATGTCCGAGTTCTCCAGCATGATAACTTGCGCCTTGAACAAGTTTACTGTTAGCTATGATTCCGCCGCCGATACCGGTACTCATGGTTAAATAAATAACATCTTTTGCTCCTCTACCAGCACCAAAAAACCATTCAGCCAAAACTCCCGCGTTGGCATCATTATCAAAATAAGCATCTATTCCTAATTGTTCTGAAAGATATTTTTTTACTGGAACATCACGCCACAGTTTATTATTGGTTGGCGCGGTTAGGATGCCGTTTGGAATATCGGCAGGACATGGCGCGGAGATACCGATAGCCTGAACATCATCTTTGGTCAAGCCGCTCTCCGAAATCAATCTCATGCCTTCAGATACCATTTGAGGCAAAATGTCCTCTGGTTTAGTATCTTTATTTTCGATACGGGCCTGTCCGAGAAGCGTGCCATCGCTGCGAACAAGACCGATGCCTAACTTGGTTCCGCCTATGTCATAACCTAATACTATAAAACTATCTTTCATTAAAAGTGTCTCTTTTTTATAAAATATATTTGTAAAATTAGTTTAGAGAATATACTCTGATAATATAAATATTAAAGTGTTGTTTATCAAAAAAAACGGAGGCAAGTGAATGTTAACAGGAATAAATAGTGTAATTGCAGCTCAAGGCGTGGGTTATGCTTTTTCTCATAGTGATATTGTTGGACAATCTATTGTTGTCTTTTTGTTGTTTGCTTCGGTCCTCACTTGGACCATCATGCTGGACAAAGGGCTTGCCCTGCACAGGGCGATGCAGCTTTCGGAATATTTAATTTCATTCACCAAGAAAAGTAAGACAATTTTTGGTCTTTACCGGGATGCAAAAGATAATCCATCGCCGATTGCAAAGGTTTATATGGCGGGAGTTAATAGATTAATGGAGTTTCAATCACTGGATCATGAACAAGTCTCAATGATGCATGTTCATAATGAAGTAGCGCAAAAAAAATTAACGGAAGCGCAAATATCCGCAATCCAGACTGCGCTGGAACGTGAAGTCGCTGACCAAATCATGGTTCTGGAAAAACGCATCGGAGTACTCGGCACCGCCGTTAGTGTCAGTCCTTTCTTTGGTTTGTTTGGAACGGTTTGGGGAATAATGATGGCTTTTACCGCGGTAGCGTCTCACGGTAGCGCTAATATTGGAGCTTTGGCTCCTGGGGTAAGCGGTGCTTTATTGACAACCGTTGTCGGCTTGGTCGTTGCGATACCTTCGCTTATCGGTTATAATCTTTTGACCGTAACGATTCGCAAACTAACAGTTTATATGGACAACTTTACCGAAGAATTCATTGCCAAAGTAAAACTTGAACAGCTCGAAATCGTCAATCCGGAGATAAAATAGTGAATCGCAGAAAAAGAAGATCGCAATTAGACACCATTGATGAGATCAATATGACTCCATTGATGGATTTGACCTTTTTGTTGCTTATTATTTTTATGATTGCCACTCCTTTGCTGGAATACTCCATTGATGTTTCGCCTCCGGAAATGAATGCCGATAAGATTGAGGATAAAAAATCTGAAACTGTTAATCTTCTAGAGAACGGGCAAATTAACTACCGAGGGCAAATTGTCAACCGTGAAAATTTATTTGATATTTTAAAGAACTTAAAACAAACGTCTCCCAAAACAATGCTTTTTTTACGCGCTGATGGCGACATTCCTTATCGAAAAGTAATTGCTTTAATGAAAGAAATTAAAAATTCAGGATTTTCAAACATTTCACTTATAACAGTTGCAGAAAAGTAAATAAAATATGGTAAAAAAGATCTACAAAGCAGAAGAGGCAGAAAAAGCGCTGGTTGATTTGCGAACTCACAAGAGAATTTTTCGTACTGTCTTAATTACCCATATCGTGATTATCGCGATGATTCTAGTTTGGGGACTGGCTGTTGAGTTCTTCAAACCGGAAAAACCCAAATCTTTGACTGTATCGCTTTATACTCCGCCAAAGGCTGCTAGTACTGCGCCAGTTTATACTCCGCCAAAGAAGAAGACAAGCCCTAAAAAGAAAGTCACCAAGAAGCCGAAGAAAAAAAAGAAGAAATGGAAAGCGGCGAAAAAAATAAAAGTATCCAAGAAGCTGGTTTACGTTAAACCGAAGAAAAGACGCCCGCAGCCAAAAGCTATTGATAAACAAAAATTATTGAATTCGCTAAAACAAAAAAATGCGAAAAAAAGTTCAAAAATAAAAAATAAAAGTGCTTTGCAAAGCTACGAAAACAATGTCGGAGCATATCTTTATCAATTATGGGACACCCCCGACAAAAGCCTTTTAGGGAATAAACGACCCGAGGTAAAAGTAGAGTTAAGCATTGCCGCCAACGGACGGCTCGTGCATGCCAAAATACTAAAACCCAGCGGCATCGCGGCAATGGATGAATCCATTCAGGAGCTACTCAAAAAAATAAAATACCTACCCGCTCCAAACGGCGGAGCAAAAAAAATTACGCTGATCCTCGAAGTTACCGAATAGACGAATAAGCGAACGCCGCCCTCATTATATTGAAAAAATACCTTTTTTTGTGCATGAACTATTGACTTTAAGCATTTGGTATTGTATAATTATATTAATATGTTAACCGTAACATATATATATCAACAAGAATATGTTAACCGTAACATGGTGATATGAAAGAGAGTCAAACATTAAACAGAAGCGCGACTATTCGTGATGTTGCAGAAAGCTGCGGGGTCAGCGCAATGACCGTAACCCGTTGCTTTGGCAAGGGCTATATAGCTCCTGAAACGCGCAAACGGATAGAAGCTGCCGCCTGGAAGCTTGGTTATGTTCCGAATCAATTGGCGCAAACCTTACGGCATGGCAAGTCAAATATTATTGGCGGCTTGTGGCTTTTGAGTATGCCGCATTTGACTACTCATGCAGCGTATCTACTGGGTAACAGCATTGGCAAAGCCGGATATACGCCGTGGATCAACAATACTTTATCTCAATGGAAACAAGTCAGGATTGCCCTTCGCGATTTTCTTTCGCATCAGGTTGGCGGGCTAATTTTCCAGGCGAATGAGACTTTGTTGAGCGACAAAGAAATTCGTCAATTACTGAAAAGCTTTCCGTCGTTATTGTTGGTGGTTCAGAAAAAATCTGACTTGCCGTATGATCAATTGCTTCATAGGCGCGGCCCGGCAATTGAACAGATGATTGAGCATTTGACAAGCAAAGGCTATAGAAAAATTTGTCTGCTGGCTGGTGAAAATAGTAATCGTGATGAATCTTTTATGGCGAGTGTAACTGATAATCCAAATATTGAATATCATGAAATCATTCGCCCTTATGACACCAACCCTCATATAGGAGATGGAATATGGCGGGCTGTGGGTGAAAAATACCCGAAGGATATGCCGTTTGATGCGATTATCTCTACTAGTGACGAAGGCGCCGCCGCAGTTGTTTCAATGTTGCAGACACGTGGGCTTAAAGTGCCGGAAGATGTTGCGGTTATCGGTTGTAACGATAGTGATTTTTCAAGATATTTCAATCCACCATTGGCGACAGCTACATTTCATTATGACAAAGTAGCTGATACCGCAACGCAGATGTTGCTGGAGCGCATGAAAAATCCTAATGCTGAACAAAAAAATAAATCAATAAATATGACCTTTATTCCGCGCGAATCAGCGGGATAAAATTAAAAATAATTAACCAAAATAAGGAAAGGTGTTATCATGAAAAAGAAAATTTTCACACTCATTGAACTCCTCGTCGTGATCGCTATCATAGCAATCCTCGCTGCAATGTTACTCCCAGCACTCAATAAAGCACGAGAAAAAGCCAAAGGGATAAACTGTACTAACAACCTAAAACAACTTAGTCTTGCTTTTGCTCAATACCAGGGTGATTATGATGATTATACACCATCTTCATGGTATAATAGTTATACTGAATGGGACGTACAGTGCGGTATGTATCTTGGGCTTGGCAAAACAATAAATGATGTTGCCACGAAAATTGCAAAAGGGAAAACGGTGATCTCTTGCGCTTCACATCGTAACCGCGAAGGGAAAGGAGATACTATTGGTTATTATGGAAAATGCTACGCATTAAATCGTAAATTCAGTGATGATCCAGCAGATTATACTGGTGTACTGGTTAAAGCCACACAAGTTAAACGTCCATCCATGTTGATCACATTGCTTGAATCTGATGGAGGCTTGGAAGTAAATAATGGTGATGCTTCTTTACCAAGCGTTAAGGTCTATGGACTGGATGGCTGGGCTTTTGCTGATGGTAATTATATTGAAAAATGGCATAATGGTTTTCCAAATCAATTACAGTTTGACGGGCATGCCAGTAAAACAAAATGGGGAGATTTGGCTGGCGGCAATCATATAGTCGGTGGAACATATTGGAAAATTGGTGGACATAAAGATGCTAGCAGATAAAAGGAAAATTATGAATAAAAAAATGTGTTTGATGTTGGGCGCTATCTTGTTTTCAAGTAGTGCGTTTGCTGGAAATTTGAAGGATTCAATTATATTTCAGGAAGATTGTGAAGATTTGAAAAGTCCGCATTCTAGGGTGAAAATCTCATCTGCGATAAAGGTTTTGCCTGATGGTAAATTCGGTAAATGTTTTCGCATTGAACGCCGTACTGTTAATGCACTTGCGAATGGTGATTTTAAAAAGAAAGAATCTGACGCCTGGCTTTATCGCGACAATGCCGTTTGGCAGAAAAAAGGCGGAGTCAAGAATTCTTCATGTCTGAAGATTGATGGCGGAGAAGTCGTGATACCAGTGACCGCATTAAAAAAAGATTCAGCCAATGCCTTTTCTTTTTACGCCAAATCTCCCGAAAATGGAGTGGTGAGCGTGACTTGGGAATGTGCTGATAAAGAAATCACTCTGCTTAAAGATCAGAAAATCGGCAAATCATTTATCCGTGTTAAGGCACCGTTCGGCGCGACCGCGGATTCTGGTTCGCTGCGTATTCAAATAACAGGCGTGGTCATTATTGACAATGCGCAAATCGATAAAGGTGTTAACTTTTTCAATTCTTTTTCAACTCCACTTAAACGTCGCGGCGTGGATATGATTCAAATCCCTGCTGATGGTAGATTTTTCAAACCGAAACAAGGCGCAATCAGCACTTGGTTGAATGTTCCATGGTTGAATGATAAAAATATTATTTCAAATTCAATATGCGGAATTATGGTAGTAAATAATGAAGCTAAAAGAATTAAAAAATGGGGCGATCATGTAATTTTCGGGACTAGCTGTATCCCACGAAAAAAGATTACTGATAAAACACGGAAAAGCAATTTTAATTTCTATACTATCGATGCAAAAAACCGGGTGTGCCCGATTTCTGCCAAAATTATCAATCTAGACGCTGCTCCAACTTCTGGATGGCGGCATCTGGTTCTCAACTGGCAGCTAGGCAAAGACGGAAAAATGCGAACAGAACTTTGGATTGATGGTAAAAAAATAATTGCCAAAGTAAAACCGTTTGGTCCAGTAAAAAAACAAAAACTTATGTGGGTGGGATACGCCAATGGTGCTTATTTGAACGGATTAATGGATGATTTTGCTATATTCAAACGTCCACTCACAGAAAATGAGATTACACAAATAAATACTTCAAATAAAGCTCTTTCACAACTATAAAAGGATTCAAATGAAAAAAATTGCATTAGTACTTGTAGGGGCTTTTTGTGTCGCGTTTGTGGCTCGAGCCGAATTAAAGATTGTTCAGGACGGCAAAAGTAAATATCAGGTCATTATCGGCAAAAAAGCTCAGCCGATAACGAAAGCCGCTGCCAAAGATTTAATTCTATATATTCAGAAAAGCACTGGTGCAAAATTGCCTTTGTCACGTAGCGGGGAGACTGATGGCAAAGCATCAATCATTGTCGGAGATTGCGCGGCTTCCCGGGAAGCTGGAATTGATGCGTCTAAACTTCCACCGGAAGGCTTTATTATTAAAACAATCGGCAAAAATCTCTATATTGTCGGGCGCGATACGAAAGGCAGTGCCAACACCGATCATTGGTACAGTGCTCCGCAAGCTGGGACTTGGAATGGAGTCAGTTCTTTTCTCCAGAAATATCTCAATATTCGCTGGTTTATGCCTGGCGATGATGGCGAATATGTACCTCAAGTAAAACAAATAACGCTTGGAAATATTAATTTTTCAGATGCTCCTAAAATGAATTATCGCCGTATGGCTTATTTATGGTGGAAAGGTTTGAATAAGAAGCGAATTAAGGATGTCAGACTCTGGAAACGCCGCAACACTAATGGCTGGAGTACTATCTGGCGGGGTTCACATGTATGGCTACAACGCATGTCAGCAAAGAAATACTTTAAAGATCATCCTGAGTGGTTTGCTCAAGTAAACGGGCGCCGCCTTGAATACGCTCCGCATGGTGCTCAGTTGTGCACAACTAACTCCGGCGCTCTTGACCAGTTTGCTAAAAATATCCTAGATGATAAAACGCAAACTAAAGCGACATTTTCATTGTCGCCAAATGACGGCGGTAATCATTGCCAATGCAAAAAATGCCGCGCACTTGATGTTGAGGAACTACCGAATGGACAGCCGGTTTTGACTGATCGTTATGTAACTTACTGCAATGAAATAGCCAAACGAGTTCTTAAAAAAGATCCAAACAAGACTTTCGCGTTTTATGCTTATTCTTTCTATTCCAATCCTCCACGTAGGACTAAATTAAACAAAAAAGTTCGAGTAATGCATGTGTTGAATGATGTGGGAGTTCTTTATTATTCACCAGAAATTAGAAAAATGTATGTCACTAAAAAACTTATGCCATGGAAAAGAGCGGTTGGCGAACTTTATTTTTATACTCACCCCAGCGGCATGGGGAATATGGCTTTGCCAAGCTTTCACCCAAAAGCTATCAAAAATCTTTTTGTCGACCTAGACAAAGTCGGGATAACTGGTATTTCAATGAACAATTCCGCAAGTTTTGATGCATCTGGATTGAACAATTATCTCTATGAACAGATGGCATGGAATCCCGGAGCGGATCTTGATGCTATCTACAAAGACGCGCTGAATAAATGCTATGGAGAAAAAGCCGCGCCTTATGTGAAAAAATATTTTGATGCAGTCGAAGCCGCGGTTGCAAAATACGCTGATAGTATAAAAATTAATATGGCACTTGGTTCAGCTAAACGTTTTCCCGGACTTCTCGAAGTCTCGTATGACGGACTCTACGAGAAGGGTATGCCATTCCTCAAAAAAGCATTAGCGCAAAGCACAACAAAAAAACAGAAAATCAGACTGCAAATGGTGATTGATAACTTAAGATATTGTCATGATACAGTCGAACTTTATAAATTATCAAAGAAAATAATGAAGTCAAAACCAACGAGAGCGGAAGTATTACAAGCAATTAAGTTGGCGGAAATACGCCGGGCTTATCTGAACAAACTTGTAAAAGCCGGACGACTTAATATTGGAGGTGTTCTCAGGACTGAAAAAGGCTCATATATGCCTTTTGATCCGGCAATTTACAAAGCCAAACTGGCAAACTTGAGTGGTGGCGTACGTGTGGCTCAAGCATCATGGTTAAAGAAAGGAAACGCTCCAAAAGTAGATGGTAAATTGAATGATCCATGCTGGAGCAAAGCAAAATCCTTCAATATTGATTATGATAACCGTACTGGAATAAAAGTAAAATTGCAAACGATTGCCAAAGCGGTATATGACAGCAAATATTTATATATTAGCGTATATTGCCAGGAACCCAAAATGGAAAACGTCAAAGATTCCTGCCGCAAAGCTGATGGCCCGGTATGGAACGAAAATAATGTAGACATGTTCTTCGCGCCTAAAAACGCAAGGGACTTGAAACATATTATCGTCAATTCATTAGGTACTGTCTGTGACGTGGACATGCCCGGCGGCAAGAACAATATGAAATGGAGCTCAGGAACCAAAACCGCGACAGCCAAGACCAAAGATGGCTGGACCATCGAGATGGCAATACCATTCAACAAATTATCCGGTAGAACACCAAGACTCGGTGCAATTTGGGGCTTCAATCTTTGCCGTATACGTCCAAGAGAAAAACAATACTTAGCATTCAGCCCAACATTCGGATTGTTCGCCAAACCAGAACGCTTCGGAAAGCTAATATTCAAATAAGTTTTTTAATGTTTGGATGCAGTGTAAAGAATTACTGAATATTATCTCAGATTTCTAGAAAAAGCATATCCATAAACGAGGGCGACGTTCGGCCTAGGCTCTGGGGTGGGCTTTTTTGTAGGAGTCCTTCATTTTTGTTACGGAGACGTGGGTGTAAATCTGAGTGGTGCTGAGATTTTTGTGTCCGAGCATTTCCTGCACCGCGCGGAGGTCGGCTCCGGCGTCTAGCAGGTGTGTCGCGAATGAATGACGCAATTTGTGTGGAGTCAGATCTGGGGGTAATCCGGCAAAAATCAAATATTTTTTGAGATTTCTTTGGAATGACCTGGGCGTCAGGCGAGTGCCGAAACGATTGACGAATAGTGGCGCGTTCGGGCGTTCATTTCCTGTCCGCAAAGAACGAATTCTCAAATAATGGCGTAAAGCAGTGCGGGCGGGTTTGCCGATTGCGGCGATACGTTCTTTTTTGCCTTTGCCCCTTACTTTCATTATGTCGCTGATTAGATCGCAGTCTTCCAGATTCAAGCCGATAGCTTCGCTTATACGCAGTCCGCCGCTGTAAATGATTTCGATCAAAGCAGTATCTCTCGCTGAAGCAAAATGCGCGGAGTCGGCGTCCTTAGTGGTTTTGTCTATAATGGCTTGATCCCAATAAGCTTTTGGTATTGCGCTTAGTCTGTCGATTTCATTTACGGTCATGAACTTAGGCAAGCTTTGTTCTTTTTTTATAGAAGCTAGGCCGACAAAAGGGTTTTTATTAACAATTTCTTCACGTAGCATGAAACGAAAAAAAGAACGCATAGAAGAGATTTTCCGCAATACCGAATTACGAGCCAACTGTCGTTCTTGGAGTTTGATAACAAATTGTCTGGCCTGGTCTGTATCGATGCTTTGCCAGTTTTGACTTCCGCCGAGAATCATTTCCGCGAACTGTAGGATGTCACGTTGATAACTATCTATAGTATGTGCGCTCGCCTGGCGTTCATTTGTCAGGTAACGCAAAAAATCATGCATCTCGTTCATTATAACTCACTTTATTTAATGTAGCACAAGCGAGACGCTTGAGCTACATTTTTTTTAATATATAAAGAGCATTTCGCCGTATTTCGGCAATGGCCAGTATTCATCACTGATAATACCTTCAAGAGTGTCAGCGCTATTACGTACATTCTTCATGTATGCAAGAATCTTTTTAGGATCCTTAGCCTTAACAGCGTCCTCCAAATCATTACAGTTATTAGACAGCACAGAGATAAGATCGCCGATTTCACGGGCTTTTTCTCCTTGTGCGTCAAGTCCAGCATCCATTTTTATAGCGAACAATTTTTCTATATTCGCGACAAGTTCGCTTTGTTCACGAATCGCTACAGGCATAATCATTGTGCGAGCCATGTTCAAGGCAAGTTCGCCCTCGATTTGCACCTTTGTGTTATATTCATCTATGAAAACTTCATAGCGCGAATGGACTTCTACTTTTGACATAACATTATATTTTTCGAGGACTTTAACATTCTTCTTCTCAAGGAGAGCTTTCAAAGCCTCTGGAGTTGTCGGAGCGTTTGGCAAACCGCGTTTTTTCGCTTCTTTCACCCATGCTGCAGAATAATTATCTCCGTTAAAGATAATACGTTTATGGTTCTTGATGATTTTTTGCAGTATCTTCTGTAAAGTCTCATTAAATTCAGCTTTGCTACATTTTTCCAGCTCGTTTGAAATATCATCTAGAGCTTCCGCGACGATTGTATTTAGAATCACGTTGCAGCCGGCGCAGGATTGGTTTGAGCCGGGGGCGCGGAATTCAAATTTATTGCCGGTAAAAGCAAATGGACTAGTACGGTTACGGTCAGTTGTATCGCGAGGCAATGCAGGAAGAGCATCAACGCCGATACGCAATTCGCCACCTTTCTTAGAGCTTTTTGCGCCGCCTTTTTCTATCTGTTCAATAACATCCGTGAGTTGTTCGCCGAGATAGATGGAAATAATTGCCGGAGGAGCTTCATGTCCGCCGAGACGACAGTCATTCCCTGCGGAAGCGGTGCTGACCCGGAGTAAATCGCCGTATTTATCCACAGCTTTAATAGTTGCGCAAAGTGTTGTCAGGAAGATTGCATTTTGATGCGGATCTTTACCCGGTTTTAGCAAATTCATTTTGTCGGTACCGATTGACCAGTTATTATGTTTGCCCGAGCCGTTGATCCCGGCAAAAGGTTTTTCATGCATCAAACAGACCAGTCCGTTACGATCCGCGACTTGTTCGAGGGTTTCCATAATCATCATATTGTGATCAACCGCGAGATTGAGTTTTTCAAACATTGCCGCTAACTCAAATTGTGCCGGAGCAACTTCATTATGTCTAGTTTTAGCGGGGATGCCGAGTTTCCAGAGTTCCTGATCGACTTCCGCCATGAAAGCAATAATTCTAGGTTTGATCGCACCAAAATAATGGTCATTAAGCTGTTGGTGTTTTGGTGGCTCCGCGCCAAATAAAGTGCGTCCAGTCTGGATCAGATCAGGGCGGCACATGAAAAGACCTTTGTCAATAAGAAAATATTCCTGTTCCGCGCCGAGAGTGGCTTCCGGATAACCGGCATCTTTTTCGTCAAAGCATTTCAGCAGTCGTTTGATTTGAATATTAATTGCCTGTATTGAGCGGAGAAGTGGAGTTTTTTTATCGAGAGCTTCACCAGTATATGAACAGAAAGCTGTCGGAATACAAAGTGTTGTGCCGTTTTTGGCGCGCTTGATGAATGCCGGACTGGTTGGGTCCCAGGCGGTGTAGCCGCGAGCTTCAAATGTCGAACGCAGTCCGCCGGACGGGAAACTTGACGCATCTGGTTCGCCGACAATCAGGTTTTGTCCTGAAAATTTGAGTATAACGCCTGAATCGCTGTCGACTTCGATAAAAGAATCATGTTTTTCAGCGGTAGAACCGGTCAATGGTTGAAACCAATGCGTATAATGGCTGGCGCCTTTGCTCAGAGCCCATTCTTTCATTGCTTGTGCGACATCATTGGCTATAGATGGATCAAGATTTGAGCTTTCTTTAACGGTTTGTTCGAGTTTTGCAAAAATATCAGCAGGTAAATATTTTCTTATTACTTTGAGGCTAAGTACATCATCACCATACATTTCAGGGATATTTGCTTCATTGTTTGAGAGTTGTTTTTCAATAGATCTTGCCGCGATCGAGGCAATTGCTTGTTTTCTAGTAAAGCTGCTCATAATTTCCCTCAGTTAGGAGTTAAAAGGTTTTAATCAATATGGCTCTGATTAAAAAAAAAGCAATAAAAAAGGCTTATCTAGTGAAGTTTTTTGTCTATTTGCAATAGGTCAGTTCTTTTTCTGCCTCGAAGAGGCTTTTTTTGGCAGCCACCAGTTTCAACTGTAGGCTTGTCGCGCAACAACATTCTCTTATCTCTTAATTTTAGAAAAAAGATTGACCGATTACGTCTATTTTTTCTTTTTCCGTTTGAAACGATTGATAAATGAGATAGCTTTGCCGACAAAAACTGCGATTGGGTCGAGATTAATATTTCTTTCAAACCATGTTGGATCAAGTTTTATAGCTTTTACCGGACAAAATTCATGACAGCAATAACATTTAATGCAGGTAGATTTATCCACAAGCCAGGCTTTGTCGGGGTCTATAGCTGGAGGATTCAAAGGGCAACCATTACGGCAGTTCATGCACTTAATGCATTTTTCCGAGTCTATTTCAGGATAGGCTTTCCAGTGTTGGCGAAGCCATTCGATTGCCGGACCGGGTAATGGAAGGATACGCAGGATACTGATATTTTCCTTGATAATCTTAAAATCGCTGATTGCCAGTTCTTCGGGATCTGTTCCGGTGGTTTCGATTTGTTCTGGAGCGATGACTCCAAAGCCACGCTTGGCGGAAGCACTTAAAATCGGGTTGGCAACAGCGTCAATCCCGACCATCCGACAGGCTACCGCATCTATAGCGGTCAAGTCAGTGGATGCCATGATACAGCCTATTTTTCGCGGTTCACCACCGCTTGGTCCATCGCCTTCCATGCCTACTACCGCGTCCATTATTGCCAGTTTTACTGCAGCGTTTCGGTTGATGTCGATGATAAATTCCGCCAGCCATTCACGGGTTTTCATGCGGTAGTGATATTCAGCTTTTAGCGAACCCGGCAGGAGTCCGTATTGATTTTTCAATGCTCCGGTAAAGCCCATTTGTCCGTGAGTTTTTAATTTAGGCAGTGTGATAATGACGTCAATATTTTTGAGAAACGACGACAAGGGTAGTTTTTTACCGACTTTATTATCAGTCTGCAGGAATTCACCGGGATCATTTAATTCTCGCAGTTCCGCACCAGTTTCTTCGGCGACTTTGGTCATAGCGGTAAGATTGCATACAGATTTAAAAGTCCCCATTCCGGGGCTGTCGCCGATAAAACATTTTGCTCCGGCGGCAATGACTATTTCCGCGACAGCTTTGACAACTTCGGGGTGGGTGGTAACCGCTTTGTCCGGCTTAAAAGTTCCCAGCAAGTTAGGCTTCAATAGGACTTTCTGTCCCGGTGAAATAAATTTCTCAATTCCGCCAAGATCTTGAAGGCAGTTGGAGACAGCCAGTTTAATATGTTCAGGACTATAATCCTGGGCCTTGTAAATGCTGACTAAAGATTTATTTGTTTTTGGCATCTTTTATTTGTTCCAGATAAGCCTCGTGAAATGCTTGAACCTTGGCTAATTTCCCTCCGGGAGCTTCTTCCTGATAAGTACCACCGAGAGTGAAACAAGCGAATCCGCCAGAAGCACAAGCCCAGGCGCAAGCATCTGCTATTTCCAGTTCTCCAGCCTTTTTGCCATCGACAAGCTGCTTAACAACGGAAGTTAACGCGCCGCCTGCGAAATTATCTCCGCAGCCAGTTGTATCGCCGCGTTCTTCAGGGTGTGCGTTCAGTTCGACATCTACCGCCGCGCAGATCGGGAAAGCCTTAAGAGACTGCTCTTTAAAGAATGTACCGTTTGACCAGACAAAGAAATCCTTGGCGCCGTGAGTGATAATAAAAGATTTGATACCCATATCAATGAAGAATTCCGCAGCTTCAACGAAATCTGTTTTGCCGCTTATTTTCAAAGCTTCATCCCAGTCAACGATCAGCAAGTCAATCAATTTGAAAGATTCGTCACTTTCACCCAGAGGCCAGCGTTTATCGGGATTCTTTTTTTCGTTGCGGAAATCGAAAACCGTAGTAACAATATTCACACAGTTGTTTTTTTTGCCGCGTTTCAGCATGCTTGTTAAATTATCATGAATACCAGGAGTTAAAGCCGTGGCTCCAAAGAATAAAACATCAGCATCATAAAAACTGTCATCAACCATGTCAGGAGTATAGCTTTCGCAAGCTCCTATGTTGTTGATAAAAGTTCGTTCGCCTTTGCCGTCATGGTGATCTGGGTCGGAAAGCACACGCGTATAAGGAGACGTGCCGGGACGTTTTATGTAGTTGGAAATATTTACCGGAGTTTTGGCAAGAATATTTAGAATCCGTTCAGCGGTATCATCTTCACCCAGAGCTCCGTAAAAATCAAACTCGACATCGCTGCCGTATAAAAGCTGAGCGGCATTGATAAGCGCGACAATTGCCGGGCCGCCGAGATTAAAACCATCAAACTCTTTGCCGCTAGTCAATTCATCTAAAATACTTAGAAAATCTTCACCGGAAAATTTTTCCAATGCATCGACAAATACCAGGTGTCCGGGATTCAGTCCACCGTCACCTTCAGTTTTCGACATATATTTTTTGAATGAATCACTGTTAAAATCAATACCAGTATATAGATAATCAGCAAGAGAACAACCTATGGCGGAAACTTTTAATTGGCTCATTTGAGAGAATACTCCAGTTTTATTAAAATTATAAATGATTTTAGAAAATACCGCCTGAATACTTGATTGTCAATAATGGTTAATAAGCAAACAGTAAAAAATTGTTCTTTTGCAAGGTGTCGCTATTTTTTATAGTTTTTCAAAACGGCGCAAAAAAACATTTATTATAAATTATTTAGTACTTATTTTTTTCAGTAGCTTGTAGCGGATGGCTTTTTTGATTAAGCTTTTTTTTGACCAGAATTTATTAAATGCCTTATTGAATTTCTTCATATCTACGCCTTGCCAGGCAATTTTTGTCGCTTGTTTTGCATTTCTGTTTTTTAGGATAGCCTGATAATATTTTGTCGGAATTTTCTCGTAATTGTTCTGATATTTTTTGCTCATAATTCTGGAGCCTTTGTGCAGAAAAAACATCAGGCCATAAGCTAAAGTATAGTTTTGATTTTTATTGATACCATAGAATTCACGATGGCTCATACTCAAAAGCCTATTGATGTCAGCTGACTCCAGCAAGGCGGCAACTCTTGTCAGGCGCTTGGTATCTTTAATGAATGAATTCTTCCCTTTGTAATCAATACCTTCAAAAAATGTGGCATTACCTTCATTGAACCACACAGCCGTATGCTGTTCTCCAGTGGCAAAATAGATATACTGATGAAATCCTTCATGTTGGATGACATTGACCATTGCTTCCCGCTGCTTACGCTCTGAGCCGAAATTCATCGGGGACACCGTCAGTTCTTTTTTTGCGGCCACCCAGAGTCCACCGGTCCATTCATACTGTTTGCCGACATAGGCGATGTATTCTTGTCTGGTTTCAAAGGCCTTAACTACACTGACGGCTTGTAGTGGCGCTTTGACAGGATAAATCTGAGTGAAAACATTGCGGGATTTCTCGAGTCCACCTTGTAGTTCTTTGATGGTTTTTCTGTTCTCAATATTGGCGACGATAATAAAATTTTCGGTTTCAAGGTACCACCAGTCTTCAAGATTTTTAATATTGTTAATGACCCGCTTACGACTGGCTATATATTGTGGAGACCAATCTTTTTTTTGTATAATCTTTTTTGAAGAGATTGTCAGTTTTTTTGTATTCTTGTTAAGTTTTTCAGGGACATTAAATTTAATTGAAGAGAGACAGCTTTTAATTGCTCTTAGGCTTTTTTTATAATCAAGTAAGGGCAGAAGTTTGAACCTGATTACTAAATGTCTAACAGGAGCAGTTTTTGAAGTAACTATATAAATCAGCTTGTTATTCAGTTTAATCTCATAGATAGTAGCTGCACTTGAAAAGTTTTTAAGAGTGAACTTGAGTTCTGCATTTGAACTTTCTGTTAGCAGGAACCTGAGCCATGAACGCATTTTCTTTTCATCCCATACGACTGCTTGCTGAGCCTGTTGCCACTCTTCGTAGATTGTTTTTAAAACAAAAGTAGTGCCGGGCCGTTTGAATATGCTTTTAACCTTATCTGGTGCTATTAGACGCATTTCATATACGCTGACCATGAAATTAGTATTGCCGTAACTGCCACATAACTGGTCGCGTTGCCAGAGTTCCTCTAGCTGACAGGCATCAATTTTATCAACTTTTGATCCTTTTCGTCGAGTCAATGTTTTAATGGTTAATGATTTTGCCGGATTTGCTTTGGCATATTTAGGCATCTTCATTTTCAGCCCGATAGAAGGGATATTAATGATATTACCAGGCCTAAGGTAAGGTTTTCTAGCAGCTGAGGCATGGGCAACTAACATGAATATAATGATTGTTGTCACGCTGTATCTAGCCTTATATTTAAGCAGTGCCGCACATAAGTTTTTCATTTTATCATCCTTTTTCTTTAAATTTGCAATAAGTGAGGTAAAATGGTTTATTTTTTTCATCCAGCTAACTAATATCTTCTGCTACTTTTACCTTGCTCAATATAACTCCCTTTGGAAATCTATGCAAACCAACTTTATTTCCTGAATTTTCCTTAATTTGTGAAAATTAGTGTAATTAGTGGATAGAAGCTGTTGACTATCTTTTAAATGCTTTTATAGTATAGCTTGCCATTACAATAAGAGTCCACAATTTTAGGTAAAATTTATGAGCGATGCAATACAACACGAGTGTGGAATAGCACTTATTAGACTACTTAAACCCTTATCATACTATCAACAAAAATACGGTACTGCTTTTTATGGTTTTAATAAACTGTATTTGTTGATGGAAAAACAACATAATCGTGGTCAGGATGGAGCCGGAATCGCTTCAATTAAATTTGATGCCAAGCCTGGAACTCCATATATTTCGCGTGAACGTTCTAATGCCGACAACCCTATTACTGATATATTTTCCGGCATAAACGATAAACTCAATAAAACCTTTATCAAAAACCCTGAATATGTAACAGACGCAGAATGGCAAAAAGAAAATATGGATTTCTGTGGAGAACTCTATCTGGGGCATCTTCGCTACGGAACTTTTGGTAAAAATTCAATACATGACTGTCATCCATTCTTGCGAGCTAACAATTGGATTACCCGAAATCTTCTTTTAGCAGGTAATTTTAACTTGACTAATACAGATGCTTTGTTCAATATGCTGATTGGAATCGGGCAGCACCCAGTAAAATATTCTGATACTGTTACAGTTTTAGAAAAAATGGGTTACGAACTGGACGAAGAAAATGATTTATTGTATCATAAATACAAAAACGAAGGTTATTCCAACCGTCAAATTTCCGAACTGATCGCCGAGAAACTCGATATTCATTCAATCTTGAAAAACTCATGTAAATACTGGGATGGCGGATATGCTATGTGTGGTTTAATCGGACATGGCGATGCTTTTGTTATTCGCGACCCTGCCGGAATCCGTCCGGTATATTACTACAAGGATGATGAAATTCTGATGGTCACTTCCGAACGTCCTCCAATCCAGACAGCCCTAAATGTTCCTTACGAAGAGATCAAGGAAATTCCTCCGGCTCACGGATTAGTTATACGTAAAAATGGTGATTTCAGTGTGAAAAGATATATGAAATCCCTGCCACAAAAATCCTGTTCTTTTGAACGCATTTATTTTTCACGCGGTACTGACCGTGATATTTATAAAGAACGTAAAGAGCTCGGTAAACGCCTAGTTCCAGCCGTACTGGAAGCTTTGGATAACGATATGGAAAACAGTATTTTTTCATTCATCCCGAATACCGCTGAGACCTGTTTTTTCGGCATGGAAGAAGAGTTGAAAGCGCATTGCAATCGCATCAAGCTGTCAACAATCAACGAGAATCCAAACATCAGCCCGGAAGATCTTGAAAAAATAATCAACTTTACTCCTCGTTTTGAAAAAATAGCGGTCAAAGACGCTAAGTTGCGGACTTTTATCAGCAGTGATATATCTCGAGACCAGTTAGCGACTCACGTTTATGATATTACTTACGGAGTCGTTCGCCCGAATATTGATTCGCTGGTGGTTATTGATGATTCGATTGTTCGCGGAACGACTATGCGTAACAGTATTCTCAGAATATTGGATCGTACAAAACCTAAGAAAATCATAGTTGTTTCCTCAGCTCCGCAAATTCGCTATCCCGACTGTTACGGCATCGACATGGCGCGACTGGGTAAATTCATTGCTTTTGAAGCGGTTATAGAGTTAATCAAAGATAATAAGATGGAAAATCTTCTGACTGACGTTTACGAAGAAGCCAAGACGCAGTTAAAGCTGCCGATGAAAGAGATGGTAAACGTTGTCAAAAAAATCTATGATCCATTTACCGCGGAAGAGATTTCGGTAAAAATTGGAGAGTTATTGACTGCTGAGACGATACAAGCTGAAGTTAAATTTATCTATCAGACTATTGAAGATCTACATGCTTCCTGCCCAAATCATCTTGGAGACTGGTATTTTACAGGAGATTATCCGACACCGGGTGGTAACAAAGTAGTTAATCAAGCCTACGTCAATTTCATTGAAGGAAGTAACGCCCGGGCTTACTAAGTTTTGAGTCATAAAGATTTATAACAAGATAAAGATGATCTTGAGTCTAAATCGAAGCAAGTAATGTTATAGAAAAATAAGCTTGACCGCTTAATTTGATTTGTGTTTTTCAAGCTTTCTTTTGTTGCTAAATTACAAATTTAAGCTAATTTATATCTACTGATTATTAAGTTAATAACGAGAATCTTGATGTGAATAAAAAATCATTTGTAATATTAGCCGGGGTATTTGCCCTGCTTTATATCGGGACACTGTCTTTGCGTCCCATGTATACTCCCGATGAACCGCGTTACGCGGAAATCGCTCGTGAACTAATTATCCATAATGACTGGGTCGTGCCGAAACTCAATAATCTGGTTTATTTTGAGAAGCCGATTATGGGGCATTGGCTGAACGCTCTTTCTTTAAAAGCTTTCGGCGAAAATGCTTTTGCTGTTCGTTTTTCCTCTGCTTTTCTAGCACTATTGACTGCTTTGATGCTGGGATGGTTTGTTCGGCGCTTTACTGATAAGCGCCTGGCATTTATTACCTCAACAATTTATTTGACTTCGTCACTGGTTTTTGGTGTCGGAACTTATGCGGTTCTCGATACTCCTCTTAATTTTTTCATTACTGGAACGTTGATAGCGTTTTTCTGTGCCTATGAATGTCCCAAGTGGAATCATGCGAAAATTGGCTATCTGGCGATGGCTGGCGCATTTTGCGGAGGTGCATTTTTAACTAAGGGATTTTTGGCTTTTGGTTTTCCCGGAAGCATTATTCTGGTATTTTTATTGTGGCAGAAAAAATGGAAAAGCATTTTTACTCTGCCCTGGATACCATTGCTGCTGGTAGTCTTGACCGCGGCTCCGTGGGCAATAATGATACATCAAAGAGATGGAGATTTCTGGCATTATTTCTTTTGGATAGAACACATTGAACGTTTTATCGGCGATAAGTCGTCACAACACCCGCAAGGCTGGTGGTTTTTTATTCCAGTAATCATCGCGGGACCTTTGCCCTGGACTTTTTTAATTCTGCAAATCATCAAAGGCTATGGCAGTAAATGTAAAGAATTTTTCAAAAAACCTTTACTAGCTTATGCAGCCTGCTGGGTAGTGCTCCCATTTTTATTATCCTCAGCTTCAAGCGGAAAATTAATAACTTATATTCTCCCATGTTTTCCCGGTATCGCGATATTGATTGCCTTTGGTCTGAATGAGTACTTCAAGGCAGGAAAACTCAAAGATTTTAATTTGACTCTAAAAATTCTTTCTTACACTTTATACACAGCTTTGACAGCTATAGCCGGGATACAAATATTATTCAATCAGGGCATCATTAAATGGAGTCTTTACGGCACAGATGAAAATTATAAATGGGCAATCGCGGCAGCGGCACTTGTTGCTTTTGCAAGATTACTTCAAATAGCGGTCAAGCGCAAAGACGCCTATGAAAAATTTGGTTATTTAGTATTTGGCACGGTAATTGTGATGTTTGCTTTTCACATGATTATCCCCAACTTTATAGAAAAGACGAAAGCGCCAATTGCGAATTTTGAAAAGTTCAAAGCTTCAGTCAATGATAAAACTATTCTGGTTTCCTATAAAAACCTGATTAGTTCAGTTTGCTGGGCATTCAAACGCGATGATGTTTATCTTTACCATAAAGCTGGAGAGCTGATATACGGCTTGCAGCGCGAAGATTCAAAACACCGTCTGCTGAAAGAAGAAGATTTCTTAAAAATGATTAAAAAACCAGAGAATCATGTTATGATCATTATGAATTCTGATAAGCGCCGCAAAAAATTGCCTGATTATGAAAGCGGATACTGGAAAGATAAGATATTTATCAAGGAATACATCAAGGGCGATATAAAATGAAAAAATACTATTTAGCTTTGATTTTTATATATATCCTAATCTATATAATACCACTAGGTAGCAGACCGATGCTGACGCCTGACGAGTTCCGTTACGGTGAAATCCCGCGCGAAATGATTGAAAGCGGAAATTGGGTCGTCCCCAAGCTTATTGGAATACGATATTTCGAAAAACCAGTCATGGGCTACTGGCTTACTGCCGCTTCAATTATGGCATTTGGCGAAAATGCTTTTGCGGTGCGTTTACCTGCCGCGTTAACTACTGGATTAGCCGCTTTTCTATTATTTTTTCTGGTTTTGAAAGGGCGCAAAGACCCGGAAGAAGCGCTTTTGGCAGCCGGATTTTTTCTAACTTTTGGAATGATTTTCGGAGTTGGAACTTTTGCGGTACTAGACGCGCCGACAATGTTTTTCATTACTGGTACTCTGGTAAGTTTTTATCTAGGCTGCGAAGAAGACAAATGGAGCTGGACCAAGTTTGGATATTTAGCCGGAGCTGGAATTTTTGCGGGGCTGGCATTTTTGACCAAAGGATTTCTGGCATTCGCTGTTCCGGCGATAACAATTATACCTTATCTGATCTGGACAAAACGTTGGAAACAAATCTTTATTCTGCCGTGGATACCTCTGGTATTCACGATTCTAGTATCTTTACCTTGGGCTATTATGATCCACCAACAAGCTCCAAAGTTCTGGGAATATTTTTTCTTTGATGAACATATCAAGCGTTTTACAGGAAACTCTGGGACACATCATCCTGAAGCATTTTATTTCTTTATTCCAGTTTTGCTCTTGTCTATCATGCCATTAGGATTATTTATTCCTTCTGCATTTCTTGGAGCAAAAAAACGTTTTGCTAATCTCTTTCAAGATAAACTGATTCAATTTGCGATCTGCTGGTTTGTTTTTCCCTTTCTATTTTTCTCAGCATGTAGCGGTAAGCTGCCAACTTATATACTGCCTTGTTTTGCGCCTTTTGCTATTTTATTCAGTTGCGGCCTCTTAGAGTATTTCAGAGGAGAGAAGTTCAAGACTTTTAATATTACAGCTAAAGTCATAATGATTTTGTTGATTATCGCTGCTTTTGGTTTCGCAACGTTTCAAATCATTGCTGATAATGGAGTTTTTGATGGTTTGTATCGAACTAATGAGATGTGGAAATGGATTTTGATATGTGTGACGGCTCTTGTATGGGCATTTATTTTATTCAAAATGTATCGAGCAAAGCAGTATCGAACTAAATTATGTCTCTTGTTGACTGGGCCGGCATTGCTGTTTATGCTTTCGCATTTTGTAAGTCCGGATTTTGTTCTTGAAGGTAAAGCCCAGGGGCTTTTTCTCAAACAGTTTAAAGATCGGGTCAAGCCTGGAATGATTATTGTGGCGCATCCTAATGTTATGCATGCGACAGCCTGGGAATTCAAAAATAAAGATATACTTTTTTATACTCACGGCGGCGAGCTTGAGGTAGGTTTAAGGTATGAAGATTCGAAGTCTAGAATGATCCAGCCTCAACAGTTTTCGAAATTGCTAAAAACAACTCCACCCGGCAAAATTATTTTTATCATGCGCGGAGACTTTAGGGAAGGTATCCCGAAAGGCAGCCGAAAGGCAGATTTTGAAAAATACGAACATGAAATAATGTTTTCTAAATTTTAATATAAGGAACGAATATTTTGACAAAGCAATTATTTTTAAAAAGGTTTTTAGCGAATCCGGGAATTGTTGGAGCTCTTTTGCCATCATCTCCGGGGTTGTGTCGGGAAATATGTTCTCATATCAATATTGAAAGTGCTGAAGCTGTAGTTGAGTTAGGCCCGGGAACTGGAGTGATTACTGATGAAATACTTGAACGGATCAATCCTCAAACTAAATTTGTGGCTATTGAGCTTGACGAAAAATTATATGAAACCCTGCATCGGAATCGGCCCGATTTAAATATCGTTAATGACAGTGCCGAAAACCTCCCGGAAATAATGGAAAACGCAGAGATAAAACACCTTAATGCAATTATTTCCGGTTTGCCATGGGCGGCATTCCCAGAAAAACTTCAAGTCGGAATTCTCAGTGCGGTTATTGATTCATTATGCGAAGGTGGATATTTTACTACTTTCGCTTACTTGCAAGGGCTTCTGCTGCCTGCCGGGCAACGTTTTAAAAAATTACTCAAAAAATCATTTAAGGAAGTGAAAATTTCACGGGTCATCTGGAAAAATATACCACCGGCGATTGTTTACCGTTGTAAAAAATAGATTTTAATATTGAGGAGAATGTAATGTTAGCAAAAACCTGGTCAGCGGCAATTATTGGAATTAATGCTTTCCCTGTGGAAGTGGAAGTTCATGCCACAGGACGGGGAGAACAGACTATTGTTTCAATCGTTGGTTTGCCGGATGCTGCAGTCAAGGAAAGTAAAGACAGAGTACGCTCTGCACTGCAGTCATCAGGGTTTGCCCACCCTCGCGGAGGCACCTTGATAAACCTCGCTCCGGCGGCTCTCAAAAAAGAAGGCGCGGCTTTTGATTTGCCGATAGCTTTAGGAATGCTGGCAGCGACAGGAGTTATTGACAGAGAACTTTTTTCAAAAACCGCGATTGTTGGAGAACTTGCCTTAGACGGTTCAGTGCGTCCGGTGCGTGGAGCTTTACCAATAGCTATTAAAATAAGTGCCAAGAATGAGATAAACACTTTATTGGTTCCGTATGAAAACGCTGAAGAAGCGGCTCTGGCGGCGGGAGATTTTCCTGTCATTCCAATTCATAATTTGAGGGATGCGGTCGCCTTTTTTACCGAGGGTGATATTTTCCCCTACAAGGCAAGTTTACAAAATTACATTCATAATCACCATGCAGAACTTGCCGATTTTGACGAAGTTAAGGGGCAGGCAGTCGCGCGCCGAGCCGCGGAAATTGCTGCATCTGGTGGGCATAATAGTTTGATGATTGGACCTCCTGGAACTGGCAAAAGCATGATTGCTAAACGCATGCCCAGCATACTGCCGCCAATGTCCTTGACCGAAACGCTTGAAACCAGTCAGATACATAGTGTACTTGGAATGCTTTTAGATGGAGAGCCTTTGTTGAATCGTCGTCCTTTCCGTGCTCCACATCATACAATCAGCGATGTTGGCTTGATTGGCGGTGGAGGGAATCCGGCTCCAGGGGAAATAAGTCTGGCTCACAATGGAGTTTTATTTTTAGACGAGCTTCCAGAGTTTAAACGCAATGTCCTTGAAGTTTTACGCCAGCCAATGGAAGATGGTATCGTCAATATCACTCGTGCCGCCGGAAGCTATAGTTTTCCAGCTAATTTTATGTTGATCGCGGCGATGAACCCTTGTCCTTGTGGTTTGCAGAATCCTGAATTGGGTTGCCGCTGTAAGGCTGATGAAAAACGGCGTTACCGCAATAAAATTTCTGGACCATTACTGGATAGAATTGATTTACATGTAGAGGTCAGTCAATTAAGCCATGATGAATTGCTTTCCGCGCCGAACGGCGAAAGCAGCGCGACAATTATCGAAAGAGTCATCCTTGCCCGGAAAATTCAAAACCAACGCTTCAAAGGGCTTAATTTTTATTGTAACGCAGGAATGACGAGCAAGCATCTTCAACAGTTTTGTCAGATTGGGAAGAAAAGTGAATTATTACTTCGTCATGCGATCACGAATTTTAATTTAAGTCCGCGCGCCTATGACCGCATCCTAAAAGTATCCAGAACAATCGCCGATTTAGCCGGGGAGGCTCAAATCAGCGAAGATCATCTATTTGAAGCAATCAGCTACAGGTCATACGACCGAACCGATTGGTAGGCGAGGCGAACGTCGCCCTCGTTTATAAAAAAAGAAAAAAATACAATCGCACCGGGTCGTACCCGGACGCAGTCAAGCGGCGGAACGCTTGTCGTCCATCTCCAATGGACGAAACTTAAGCCCACAGGGCGCATCAGACCAAGTCCGCTCTCGACAAACGAGGCTTTTCAAAATAGCGCAAGCGTCTTTTGCAAAGATGCGAGTGTTCGAGCCTCCCACAATACGTTTGTAGTTCCGTCTTTAGGCTAAACTACAAACATGAAAAAGACCTTAAATATATGCTTTCAGTTTGCAAGTTTACAGAAAACAATTATCGTAATTGGTATAATCATTACCCGGAGGAGAGTATATGAAAATCTTTATTAATGCTTTTATTTTTCTTTTTATAATTGCAGGATTGTTTGGCTGTAAGACTTTACCTGTGCCGAAAAACGGAATAGACGTTGAATTTCCATACCTTAACGGAAAAGTAAGCGATAAGCGTTTTATTATTCCTGTTCATATGAAGCCACCTTATTTATATCCTCTTTCTTATATTTCTAAAAAGGGTTCTTCAAAAAAAATTATTCCTAAGAAAATTAAAGAAGTTAAAATAGATGGAGTTACTGTTTATTATATTGCCTATAGTCCATTAAAACTTGTCAATAAAGATTGTTTTGATAAAATAAAACCGGGCTTAACTCTCAGGCAAATTATTAAAATACTTGGACCTGGACATATGTATCCTTTTTCAGGAGTAGGGTTTATTTACTGGTCTTGCAAAGATGAAAGGAGACTATTTGGGATAATCACAAATAAATTGGATAAAAAATTTAAATTCACCTTACAAGGAAAAAGTAGAAATCATAAAATCGTTAAAAAGCTGGCAGATGATTTAATTTCTGGTATGAAGATTTATGATAAAAAAGTATTAATCGTTTGCACGAAAAGTACTGCTCACGCAAAAGCTGGAGAATCACGCTTTTATAAGATTAATGACTGGATATCAAAAAGACGTCCGCTTCCGAGTGTTGAATTTAAAATAATACAAATAGAGCTTGATGGTATTTTCTGTGAATATTCTTATGAGGCCTTACCTGAAGACAATATGCGGTATCGTGAGACTGGGTTGATTTTTATAAAACCTAAACCCATAATAGAAAAATAGACCGCTCGCATCTTTGAAAAAGAGTGCGAGCTCCAAAGCGATTTTTTTAATAAACGAAAGCGCTGTTCGCTTATTTTTTACGGAATACGATTCTGCCTTTTGTGAGGTCGTATGATGACATTTCCATCTGCACAGAGTCACCAGGAAGGATGCGAATGAAGTTCAGGCGCATTTTTCCGCTGATATGAGCGATTACGGTATGTCCGTTTTCTAGTTCTACTTTAAATCTTGTGTTTGGCAGTAATTCTTTTACTATCCCTTCTACTTTGATTGCGTCATCTTTGGCCACGTTAAAATCTCCGGTTCGTTTTCGGTTATTAATACCATATGCTCAAAATGAGCTGATAATGATTTATCTACAGATCTGACCGTCCATTTGTCAGCTTCTGTAAAAACTTTATATGTTCCTAAGTTTAACATCGGTTCGATCGCCAGGATCATTCCGGGTACAAGCTTAGGTCCTTTTTGATTACATACGAAATTTGGAACCTCTGGAGGTTCATGCAGTTTCGTTCCGCATCCATGTCCGACATACTCGCGCACCACTCCTAAATGAGCGGCTTTAGCGGCTTTTTCAACCGCTCTGCTGATATCACGAATATGATTTCCTGCTTTTGCCTGAGCGATTCCGTCATACAAAGATTTTTCAGTATGCTCAAGCAAACGCTGCACATCTGGCGGTATATTATTAGCAAATGTAAAAGTTAGCGCCGTATCACCGATACCGCCTTCGTAATTTATTCCAACATCAATACTGACAATATCTGTTTCCTGCAAGATTCTGTCAGGTCTTCCGATCCCATGTACAACCTCGTCATTCACCGAAATACATATATTTCCGGGGAAACCATGATATCCCAAAAACGCGCTTGTTCCACCCGTCTCGTTAATCAAAGCTCCTGCTAACTGGTCAAGCTCATAAGTAGACATCCCAGGTCTGGCTAGAAGCCTGATCTGATCTCTAACGCCAGCGGTCAAACGTGCTGCGTAACGTATTTTAGGAATTTCTTCCTTAGTATGGATAACAAAGTTGCGTTTCATAAACATTCACTATTTTAATTTTTCAAACAAAGCGGTAATCATCTTTTCTTTTTCGATTTCCTTGATGCTTGTCAACAGGTTTTTTTCTTTATAATAATCAATCAGAGGCTGGGTGCTGGCATAAAAAACTTTCAAGCGGTCTTTAGCTGTTTCCAAAGAATCATCTGGACGCTGGAAAAGTTCTATATCACAATCATCACAAGTATTTTCTTTTTTCGGAGGAACAAAGAGTTTATTATAGATTTTACCACACTTTTTACATGAGATTCTAGCAGTCAAACGTTTCAATAAAATATCATCGCAGATGTCAAAATATACTACCGTGTCAATTTCTTTGCCGATTCCTTTTAGAGCGTCTTCGAGCAGTTCAGCCTGCTTGATCGTGCGTGGGAATCCGTCTAAAATAAAACCACTTTGGCAGTCAGGCTGTTGCAAGCGGGATTTAACCATTCCTGCGACGATTTCGTCTGGAACAAGTTCACCTTTTTCCATTAATACTGCCGCGTCTTTCCCTAATTCGGTGCCGTTTTTGATTTCAGCCCTTAAAATATCTCCAGTTGAAATATGAACCAGTGATTCACGTTCGAGAAGTCCGCTTGCGCCTGTTCCTTTACCTGCGCCCGGAGCACCTAAAAAAATCAAATTTTTCTTGGAAATCACATTACACCTCTTTGTATGTTTTAAGTAAAAAATTCTTTAATTCAATTTGAGACACTTCTTCCTGTCCGCCTTCCTGCATATCTTTGCAGACTAATTTGCCGGACTCAAGTTCATCATCACCGCAGATTATCGCGAATGCCGCATTGCTACGGTTTGCCGCGCGCATTTGAGCTTTCATGCTTTTGTCTTCGACTTCGACAATGACAGGAATATTCTCACTGCGTAGTTCTTGAGCCAACTTCATATTGAAAGCTCGTGCAGGAGCTCCCATGCTGATCAGGAATACTGGCCCCTTGCCAGCGACTGGAGCTGCAACATTTAAGGCTTCTTGAACCATTAGGAGACGTTCTAGACCAACTGCGAAACCAACACCAACGATAGGTTTTTTATTTTCCGGCAGGTAGAGTTCATAACGTCCACCGCCGGCAATTGCACTCTGCGCGCCGATACCGTCGTGGACTACTTCAAAAACTGTATGAGCGTAATAATCTAAGCCGCGTACCAGTTGTTTATCTATTTGAAATTCAACATTGAATGAGCTCAGTAAATCACAAACTGTATCAAAATAAGCTCTGGATTCAGATGTATAAGCGCTGATATAATCCGGCGCGTCTTTAACTATTTCTTTACAGCAGGACTGTTTGCAGTCAAGTATCCGCCAGACATTGCGAAGAGCACGGGTTTTGCAGTCATCACACATTTCGCCGATATGTTGGAGGAAATACTTGCTTAACATTTCTTCAGCGGGTTTGCGGTCAGCCTGTACGCCGCGAGTGTTTATCAAAAGCTTTGCGCCACTAATTTGCAAATCATCAAGGTATTGCATCATCATTGCCATATTTTCAGCATCAAGTTCAGGAGCTACACGACCAGCGTTTTCGACTCCGATCTGATGGAATTGGCGACGTCTTCCGGCGGCAGGACGTTCGCCGCGAAACATTGGTCCCATATAGAAAACACGCTTTTCATTACCGTTCATAACATCAGTGTTAAGCAAGGCGCGCATTACTCCGGCAGTGCCTTCGGGGCGTAGCGTTATACTTCGTCCACCACGGTCTTCAAAGGTATACATTTCTTTTTGCACGACCTCGGTTTCATCGCCGATACCGCGTTTAAAAACATCTGTAGATTCAAAAATCGGCGTCCGCAATTCTCCATAACCGTAGAGGGGGAAAATGCGACGGGCGGCATCTTCAAGTCTATGCCATAAAGGCATTTCGTCGGGGAATATATCCGCTGTTCCCGGAGGTGGAGAAAATTTTGCCATAGTATAAAAATCCTTATATTTTAAAAAACAAAATGCGCCAGGCAATTTTGCGCGGCGCAGTCTATATAAATTTATTTTGTAATAAATCCAGCATTATTTAATGCTTACATTTTTTTTGTGTTGAGCTTTTCAACTTGTTCTTTTAATTCCTTACCAGCACGGAATTTAACAACAGCTCTTTCAGGAATAACAACTTCATCCTGAGGTTTATTAGGGTTGCGACCTTTGCGACTTTTGCGAACTTTTACTTCAAAAACACCAAAATTACGTAATTCAATAGTTTTTCCTTCAGTCAATTCAGCAGCGATATAATCAAAAGTTTTTTGGACTACGAAAGCCACATCATTTTGAATAAGTCCAGTTTCTTTAGAAATTTTAACTACAAGATCACGTTTCGTCATTTTGGTCTTCCTTTTTTATCAATTTAAAGTACAATAGAACAATGTTTTGTCATTTTATACACATAACATTAACCCGACTAACTACATAGTCAAAGCCTAATTTAAAAAAATCAGCGTTTTTTACACATAATTAAAAGGCATATATCGCCCCTTTAAAGATTTTAAAGAAAAAATCAGCCCGATTAAGGACTGCTTTTTTTGCTTGTTTATGCTGAAATTTATTTGTCAGGGAAATCTTCTTCAAGTTCCTGTTCAAATTCTTCAACTTTACCCTTGAGTTTGTTTTTAGATTTCAGAAAGCTTGACGATTCGTCCTTCCTTTGCTGATTTGATAGCGGCAAAGGCGACTCTCGTTGCCATGACGGCATCGTTTACGCCGCAAACCACATCGCCTTCTCCACGGATCTCATCGACAAAACGGTTGATTGCGTGGGCGTGACCTTTGTCCGGGTCGGCAGAGAATTGAAGAATTTGATCGTTTTTATCCAGTGATTCTTGACAAGCGGCAGCTTTTTTCTCGATCCAGCCTGCAATTCCGCCTTGTTTTCCGACTTCAGGGTGACGATCTTTTAGGAATGGATAAATTGTTTTGGCGGGAACATCTTTGATTCCGGCTGTACGCACTTCGCACATGTGGTCACAGACAACCATGCTGCCGTTACCCATCGCTTCATAAAGTTCTTTAGGATAGCCGAATGTACCGTTTGCACAGAGAGTCAGAGTAGCGATTTCGCCTCCGGCATATTTAACGATAATAGCGTGATTGAGCATACCGGTTTCCATAGCTACGACTTCGACCGGTTCACTATTTAGAAACCAGTTGCAGAGATCAGTAAAATGTGTCATTTCAAAAAGCATCGGTCCATGTGGGGCTTGCTCTTTATCAAACACCCAACTTTTCCAGGAATACCAGTCATCATTTATACGGCAGGTAAAAGCCGCGGTTCCATCATCAGCGCGCGGCGGACGATCGTCGCCTTCGCGATCCCAGCGCCATTCACAAATTTGCGGATTTTCCATTTGATTACGGAAAATGCGATGCGCGTCGATCATTGCAGGACTGTTGCGGCGGTTGTGTCCAACACAAAATGGAATACCGCTTTCATTAACCGCTTTCTGGATGGCATAAACTTCTTCCAGAGTTCTGGCAAGAGGTTTTTCGACATATACTGGCTTATTATGCTTGATAGCGCATTCGATAAGCGGCAAACGCAGTTTTTCAGTTGTCGCAATGCAAATAGCTTCGACTTCAGGGTTGGCTATAGTCGCTTCCCAATCCTTGCTGATATTCAAAGCACCATGTACTTCTTTGCATTCTTTGAGAGCTTCGTCAGAAAGATCACAGCAAGTATGAAGAGTCGTTTTAGGGGATTTAGCGATGTTTGGAATATGTGCTTGGCGTGCCAGCGCTCCACATCCGATAACTGCAAAATTAATGGGTTTTTGAGACATTTTTTACTTCCTTAATTTGTTAATAAGTTTTTGAGTTTTTGTTTCAAATATTTCTTGCCATTCGGGGGCTATAAGGCATTCTGTAAGCTCGTAGCCGCCTTTATCATAATCCGCGGCTGGTCCAGCATAATGGACATAGCCATTTGAGTACGCCGCCACGAAAGTATGCTTGTAAGGAGAAGCTTTTTTGATATTCAGTCCGATTTCAGTAAGCAGTTCGGCAGGAGAGCTGACGATCAGGCAATCACCGATTTTGATTAGCTGTAATTCCATGTCAATGGTATCTTCACCGCTTTCTTTATTGATTCTCTGGTGTTTCTCCAAGGTATCTACTTTGTCTTGAATACGCACCAGTTTTTCCATTGCATTAATATTTTTTAGGTATTTATTAATATTCTTTTTATTCAATGACTCCATATCTTCGCCGAGCCATAATTCAGATTGATAAATAGAAAGAAAACTTTTGAAATTTAAAGTCATCCCATGAAGCGAGTTGAGAAGTTCGCTTTGCTCCTGTTTTAACAGAGTAATTTTTTCAGGAATATCTGTCCTGCGTGGAACAGTTATAGTTTCAGAAATAATGTTCAATTCCGCATCTTTGGTCTGTATATTTTTATACGCCTGCAAAGTGCTTTCACCGAGCATGTTTCCAAGAGTTTTAATATCCCTTTTAATACTAAAATTTTTAAAGTTGACATCTATAGCATCACCAGCCGCTCCTTGTATAAAAAATGCCATGCAATCATTATCAAGCGTTTCTTCAATGTTTTTAGAAGCATAGGCGGGGATGTTGGCTGTAATACTGCCCCGGGCATCACCAAAAAGCAAATGGCAGGCAAAGTTGTAGACTACAGCCAGCGGCGTGCCGTCAAGCCTGTCTATTCTTAATATGCCTATCTCGTGGTCTGCTGGTCCAGTACTTTCGATCTCTTCATCAGGAGGAGAAGGATTAGTGTGCCGGAGCGACCATTGTTTGCCGTTTTTTAGGTTTAGTGTCCGGTTCATGCTTATACGTTCTTCGCGACCAGAGCCGGAGCCGATTTTAACTTCCGTCATATTCTGTACAGCACGGTCAATCGCATCATATACCCGTTCAACTTGCTGATTGTCATCACATAGTAAGCGACCAGGCGGATGGGTATGAGAGGCGTTGACTAAAAGATTAGCGCCGGGAATATTTAATTTATTCTGAACACGGCTGCGCAGTTCCGGCAAAAACTCTTCGCCGACATCATATAAAATGCCGTCAGATATTTTTCTGCCGCCGATAGCAGTAACATCCATCGTTACAATAGCGATTTTCGTTTTACCGTCATCTAACACCAGCACTTTGGCGTAAAGCGGGTCCATGACCGGAGTTTTCGGTTTATCAGTGGTGATGTCGCTTTTGGCTGTGCCAGCGAGAAGTTTTATTTTATTTTCGCGCATGATTCCCTTATAATTAATTTAGCTTTAAGGTTTGTTTTCGGATTTTTAATGACTCTGTTATTTAGTTTTTTATCTATCATCTCAAGGCATAAAGCTCCAATTTCTTGAAGCTTATCACTAAAAGTAGTTAGAGGAATTTTGACATTTGAAACCGGAAATTTGTCGCCACTGCCGATTATTGATAAGTCATCAGGTACTTTTAAAGAATTTTCTTCTGCCGCCTGTATTATTCCAATTGCAATATTATCTTCCATTGCAAAAACCGCTGTCGGTATTTTGCCCGTTGACAGTAAGTCTTGAAAGCCTTTATAACCTCCCTCTTCACCGTAATCACACGCTTTGAAAAAGCTTTCATCGACTTCAATATTTAATTCATTCATCACATTTTTATATGCCATATAAGCTATAGGAGTGCTTCGTGCCGTTGTCGGACCAGAAAGTAAAGCAATTTTTTCATGGCCCAGAGAGTGTAAATACTTAATCGCGTCATAGGTCGAGCTGTAGCTGTCGCCCGTCACGCAGAGTAGTTCTTCTCCATAAATATCGTTACCCGCCAGCACGAAAGGAATATTGTTTTGCTTAAGTACAAGCACCGAGCTTTGGGGCAATTTAGTTGCGACGATGAGGCCGTCAAAGCTTTCATTTTGTACAAAATCATTGATCGAATAGTTGTTTATGCAAAAGGTTTTTAAATTACATGGAATCTTTTTGCTTGCTTCCGATATACCTTTGAGCAGTCTGCTAAAGTAAGGGTGATTAAGATTATCAAAATCGGATAGCAGAATTCCAATATCCGGAATAGATGATTTTACTTTATTTATTTTTGCTGGAGCAATTTTTTTTCGCAAATCATTTACTATTGATCCTTTACCTTGCACGCAATATATAGTGCCTTCATGTGCCAGGTCATTGATCGCTTTAACCGCGGTATTACGACTGGTGGAAAACAACTTTGCCAGTTGATTCGCGGACGGCAGAATGTCGCCGGGCTTATACTTCCCTTGAGCGATCTCTTCGCGTATAATATCTTTTATTTGTTGATATACAGGTGTTTTCATTTTATACCTTAAAATTAATTATGGTTAACCATAACACTTATTATACTGTTTGTTTTATATTTTGTCAATAGGCAAAGGTAAAAGTCGAAAAAGTTTTGTATTAATTGAACTGCTGACTTGGTGTGATTTTTATCTGTGAAAAAAAAGATTTGCATTTTTGCTAGTTTATGTATATATTATAGCTTGAATAAACACCTTAATGTAAAGAATGGTACGAATGAATAATTATCAGGAAAAATTAGTTGCTGTACAGAACCCGGCAGTGCCGGGAGTCATGCTTTACAGCCACGACATAATTTTACCAGTATAATTGTACTATACTTACTCTAGCTTAATTGCAATTTCACTGAAAATATTTTCAGTCTAATAATATCAAAAAATCAGGAATTTTAAAATGAAGAAGAATAAAGCCATGAAAGGCAGTGACATAACGATAAAATGTCTCGAAAACGAGGGCGTTGAAACAATTTTTGCTTATCCGGGTGGTTTTTCTCTGGAACTGCATCAATCCATACAGGATTCAAGTATCCGCGTAATTTTGCCCCGCCACGAACAAGGTGGAGCTTTTGCGGCTTGCGGATATGCTCGCGCAACTGGAAAAGCCGGAGCATGTATGGCGACCAGCGGGCCTGGAGCGACTAACTTGTTGACTGGCATCGCTGATGCATATATGGATTCAATCCCATTGGTTTGCGTTACTGGGCAGGTTCCAGCTAACCTGATTGGGAAAAACGTATTTCAAGAAACTGACATTATCGGTATGACTCGTCCTATCGTTAAACACAGCTATTTGGTTCTAAAAGCTGAAGACCTGCCGCGCATCATGAAAGAAGCGTTTCATCTCGCGGTAAGCGGTCGTCCAGGACCAGTTGTTGTTGATATACCTAAGAATGTTCAGCAGGAAATATGCGAAGTTGATTTCAATCCAAAACTTCAGTTTAATTCTTATAAATCAAAATTCAAGTTCAAGGATTCTGAAATTACAGAACTGAAAAAGATGATTAAAGCCAGCAAGCGCCCCTGCATTTATGCCGGAGGCGGAATTATTTCTGGTGAAGCATCTAAAGAATTGACTGAATTTGCTGAAGCTTATAATATTCCGGTTGTAACTACGCTCATGGGCGTTGGTTGTTTCCCGGAAAATAATCCACTTAGCTTGAAATGGCTGGGAATGCATGGAACTGTTTACGCTAACAATGCTGCGAACGAGTGTGATCTGCTTTTGGCATTTGGCGCGCGTTTTGACGACCGCGTAACTGGTAATCCGGAAAACTTTGCTGTTGGCTCTAAGATTGTTCACGTTGATATTGATAAATCAGAATTGAATAAAAATAAAATTGCTGATCTCGGTATCGTTGCGGACATCAAAGAAGTTCTTACGGAACTCAACAAAAAACCTGTTCGTCAAGCTTATAAAGCATGGCATGCACAGATTAATGATTGGAAAGAAGAATTTCCATTGATATATAAAGAAAAGCTTGGAAGTGTTCAGCCTCAGTACGTCATGCAAAAACTTTGTGAGATGACTAATGGTGAAGCGATCATCGTTCCAGGAGTTGGACAGCATCAGATGTGGGCGGCACAGTATTACAACTATACTTTCCCGCGTCAACTTTTGACATCCGGCGGACTTGGAGCTATGGGATTTGGTTTGCCAGCTGCGATGGGCGCGAAAGTTGCTCGTCCTGACAAACTGGTTATCAATATTGATGGTGACGGAAGTTTCCAGATGAATATTCAGGAACTGGGAACTTTGCATGCTGAAGAAATCAATGTTAAAATGATTATTCTCAACAACCAGCATCTCGGAATGGTGGCGCAATGGGAAGATCGTTTCTACGGGAGTAAGCGCGGTAATACGGTTATGAAAAACAAGCGTATTGATCGTCCTTATCCTGATTTCGTAACAATTGCCAGTGGTTATGCTATCCCGGGTCGTGAAGTTTATAAACGTGAAGACTTGGAATCAGCAATCAAGGAAATGCTTGAGACAGAAGGTTCATACATTCTGGACATTCATACTGGTTACGAGGAACACGTTTTGCCAATGATTCCTCCGGGCAAAGATTACAAATCAATAATCAACGAGTAAGCATTACTCGTTTAAACATAAAACGGATAGCGTCTCTAAGAGATACTATCCGTTTTATTATGCTATAAATATTATTCAGATTCTATGTTGAATAATGCGTCGGCGTAGAATTTAGGGTTGAATTCCTGCATGTCTTCGGGGCTTTCGCCGAGACCGACAAACATGACCGGGAAACCGAATTCCTGTTGCAAAGCTACTGCCATGCCGCCTTTACCTGTGCCGTCAAGTTTAGTCAGAACCAAGCCGCTGACATTGGCTACTTTGGAAAATTCACGAGCCTGATTGATAGCGTTTGAACCTTGACTTGAGTCAACGGTTAACCAAACTTCATGAGGGGCACTGGGATAAAGTTTATTGATTGTGCGATGGATTTTCTCTAACTCAGCCATTAAGCCTTTACTAGTATGTTGACGTCCGGCGGTGTCTATCAATAAGATATCCGCGCCACGTGCTTGTGCGGATTTTACCGCGTCAAAGGCTACGCTTGAAGGGTCTGCTCCGTGCTGTGCCGCAATCACATGAGTGTCAGTGCGTTCGCCCCATAGTTTTAGTTGCTCGACTGCTGCCGCGCGGAATGTATCACAGGCCGCGAGTATTACTTTTTTGCCTTCTTTCTGCCAGAGTGACGCCAATTTTCCAATACTGGTAGTTTTGCCGCTGCCGTTGACTCCAACAAATAATATTACTGTTGGTTGACCATTGGGGGCATAGTTTAGCTCACGCTGGTTTTTGCTCAATATATTATAGACATCCTCCGCCGCGATTTTATCAATGTCATCGGAGGTGGAAATTATGCCTTGCTGGTAACGATCACGGATATCCGAGACGATATTCAAGCTTGCTGTAACTCCAAAATCAGAAGAGATTAACAAGTTTTCGAGATCATCAAATTGTTCATCAGTCCACTTTTTATTATCTGTAAATACGCCGGAAATGCCGCGGGTTACAGAGATAGTGGTCTTCATTAGACCTTTTTTGAATCTTGAAAAAAGAGAGGTCATAATTTATCAACAGCCTCTCTTGCTGGACGATCTAAAGAATCTTTAATTCCATTGAGTACGCCATTAATAAAATTACCGGATTTTTCTCCGCTGTAATCTCTAGCGATTTCCACGGCTTCATTGATGCTGACAACCGGTGGAACATCGGGAACAAAAAGCATTTCATAAGTTGCTACACGCATAACGTTGCGGTCAACTAAACCCATTCTGTCCAGATCCCATTTCTTTGCCTTGTCATTGATAACCGCGTCAATATCCTCAAGTTTTCCAAAAATCCCTTTGAGTAATCCCTGAGCGTATTCGCGTCCTTTGCGGGCAAAACGATTTTCTTTCAGATCGTGTTCAGAGCTTGCCTGTTCAAAAAAAATATCCCAGGCTTTCTTAGAGTCGGTTTCTTCTGAAAAAACATGTTGAAACAGAAACTGCATTGCCAGTTCACGGCCCAAACGTTTTGTGTGCATACGCGTATTTTTATCAGCTTTTGCTGTCATTTATACCCAAATTCCTATTTAATTTCTTTTACTAAATTTGCCATTTCAATTGCAGCCATCGCCGCGTCGGCGCCTTTGTTTCCGGCTTTTGTACCGCTGCGTTCGATAGCTTGTTCGATAGTGTTGGCAGTAACCAGCCCGTAACCAACCGGAACTCCTGATTCCATGCTCAACTGAGCCAGAGCTTTTGATACTTCCGCGTTGATGTAATCAGCATGTGGAGTCGCGCCTTGGATTACTACTCCCAAAGCTACTACCGCGTTGAAACGACCTGTATCCATCAGTTTTTTTACAGCGAAAGGTAATTCATAAGCACCCGGAACCCATGCCACTTCAATGTTTGAAGCTTTGCCGCCGTGTCTGACTACTGCGTCAACTGCTCCGCCGAGAAGTTTGCTGACAAAAAATTCATTAAATCGAGAACAAACTATTCCAATTTTAAGTCCATCTGCACTTAAAATGCCTTCGAAAACTTTTTTAACATCTTTATTCATGGTTCTAATTCCTTATTTAAACAATGTTATAGTTTAATGCATTTTCGGCAAAACACAAATTAAATCATGTGTTCCATTCTTTCTTTCTTGGTTTTTAGATAATACTCATTATGTTCCTGTGGCTTAATGACCAAAGGTACACGTTCCGATATTTTTAATTTATATCCCGAAAATCCAACGAGCTTGCGGGGGTTATTTGTCAAGAGGCGAACAGATTTGATGCCGAGATCAATGAGCATTTGAACTCCGATCCCGTATTCGCGCAGGTCTGAGGGAAACCCGAGTCTTTCGTTGGCTTCAACGGTATCACAGCCTTCGTCCTGTAATTTGTAGGCATGAATCTTATTAAACAAACCAATGCCGCGTCCTTCCTGGCGCAGATAGATAATTGCTCCTGAACCATTTTCCACGATCTGGCGCATGGCGCTGTGAAGCTGATCGCCGCAATCGCAGCGCATACTACCGAAAACATCACCGGTCAGGCATTCACTGTGAACCCGGACGAGAACATTTTTTTTATCCTTAACATCGCCGTAAACTAAAGCGATGTGTTCAAATTTATCCACACGAGATTTGTAAGCGACGATATTGAAATTTCCAAACATTGTCGGCATTTTAGCTGTTTGTCCGCGAGTAATCAGCACTTCGCTTCGGCGACGGTAAGCGATTAAATCGGCGACTGTACACCATTTTAAATTATGTTTTTTGCGGAATTTATCTAATTCCGGGACGCGCGCCATTGTGCCGTCTTCATTCATTATTTCACAAATTACTCCAGCTGGAGAAAAACCAGCCATTCTCGCGAGATCGACTGCCGCTTCGGTATGTCCGGTGCGGCGCAAAACTCCACCTTCTCTCGCGACTAAAGGAAATATGTGTCCCGGAGAACAGAAATCTTCTGTCTTGGAACTTGGATCTATCAAAGCTTCTACTGATTTTGCGCGGTCAAAAGCGGAAATTCCAGTAGTGGTTCCTTCGATGACATCAACGCTTTGCGTAAAAGCTGTCCCGAATTCATCTTTGTCGGAAGCCATATTGTTCAAATTTAAACGAGAGGCAATTTCTTCGCTCAAAGGAACACAAATCAAGCCTTTGGCGTGGGTTGCCATAAAGTTGATTACCTGTGGTGTAGCTTTTGCCGCCGCGACAATCAAATCACCTTCGTTCTCACGATTTTCATCGTCAGTTACCAAAACCATTTCACCAGCCTTTATTGCGGCGATGACTTCTTCAACTGAATTAAATTTTACTGTCATTTGTTTTACCTGTTATTCTTTGGAGCTATTTTTTAAATCAGCTCCTTGTTAAAATAAAAAAGCCCTGAAAATATTAATTTTCAGGGCAAATATACAAACTCAAATAACTTTATTGCGTCATTTGAAATCTTCTGTCATCCAGACTTTACTGTCGGTCATGGAATTACACCATATCGATCCTTTTACAGGATTCGCGGACTGTTACCGCCGGTGGGGAATTTCACCCCGCCCCGAAGATTTTCTAAGCGGTTAAGCTTATTATATGATTATGTTCTCTGTTTCTCCGCAGAAAAGATGTGCTTTCGGCAGGAAAAACGGTAATTCGATTGTGTCTCCAACTTTAAAGCGGCGTTGAGCTTCAACACGCGCGATAAATGAATGGACACCAGTATTTACATATAGATAAGTTTCAGAACCCATTGGCTCGATAACTTCAATTTCAGCTTTTACTTTCGGGAATTGATCGTCGCCGGCTTTTGCCCAGCAAATATCCTCAGGACGGATACCGAAAGTTACTTTCTGGTCGATGAAAGGCGTTAATCTTTCTTTCCATTCATCTAATGCTTTGATTTCAAAAGTTTCTTCTTTAAAGTACAGATCATCATCTTTTTTCTCGATAATTCCGTGGAAGAAGTTCATTGGAGGAGTACCAATGAAACTGGCTACAAATAAATTTGCCGGACTATCATAAAGTGTGATAGGATCAGCAACCTGATGGATATGACCATCTTTCATTACACAAATACGGTCACCCATAGTCATCGCTTCAGTCTGGTCATGTGTAACGTAGATCATTGTTGTTTCGAGTTGTGTATGCAATTTACTGATTTCAGCACGCATTTGAACACGCATTTTCGCGTCAAGGTTTGAGAGTGGCTCATCAAACAAGAAAGCTTCAGGTTTACGGACGATCGCACGACCTACCGCAACACGCTGACGTTGTCCACCGGAAAGCTGTTTCGGACGGCGTTCGAGGAAATCCTCGATTCCGAGAATACTTGCTGCATCCATAACACGTTTGCGGATATCAGCTTTTTTAAATTTACGTAATTTTAATCCGAAAGCCATGTTGTCATAAACAGTCATATGTGGATATAAAGCATAATTCTGGAATACCATAGCGATATCACGGTCTTTAGGAGGAACATCATTTACAATACGATCGCCAATACTAACATCACCTTCTGAAATTTCTTCCAAACCAGCAATCATGCGAAGAGTTGTAGATTTTCCACAGCCAGACGGGCCTACCAGTACCATAAATTCACGGTCGCGAATTGAAAGATCAATGTTCTTTACTGCTTTAACATTGCCTGGATAAATTTTTGCTAAATTTTTTAAAATTACTTCTGCCATTGTACCTATTCTCCTAATAAATAACTTATTATTCTAACGAAAACAACTATCGCTGGAACTTTTGCGCGTAATCCCAGAGTTTTTACTATAGCTCAAAAAGGATATTTGTCCAATAAATTCATAACTTTTTGTTAGCAAAACAAAAGTGAATAGGCATTAAAACATCTTTTCTACTTGAATTTAATGCTTTTAGAGCTTATTTTTATTAAAATTAATAAATAGAAGGTATTATTATGTATAGATTGCTTGCTTTAGCCGGACTATTAGCTTTATTCACGACTGGCTGCATAAAATTTCAATATAAAGGAGCTGAGTTTACTCCTACTAAAAAAGCCAATATCTACGAAAGTAAAAAAGATATCCCTGATAAAAATTATTTGCTTATAGGAAAATGTGTCGCTTCAGGTCGTTATAATGAGGTCACGCGAGAAAAAATGTATCTGCGACTTCAGAAAGAAGCTGAAAGCAAGGGTGCGGATGTGGTCTTGATTGTAGCTTATCAAATCGTGCCTACGGGGCTATCGGAAGACGGGCTGATGAACGAAGACTCTGTTAGTTTATGGTCTGAGGGAAGTGTGACAAATTCAGGATGGAATCAGTTGTATGGTGATTTCGATCAATATTATGGTCAGGTCGGAAAGAAAAATGAAAATACCAGCGCGCCCCTTTCTTATACGCGAATTGTTCGGGCGTCTTTCATAAAATATGACAAAAATTTGCCGAAAGGTTTTGACATGGTGGCATTCAAGAAGAAATGGGCAACATGGTCCAAGAAGTTGAAAAGGCTCAAACCGCCAAAAGCTTTTAAGCCTCCACCGCCACCGCCTAAGAAAGATCCGAATGTTGTGAATTTTAGGGGCATGAGCTAATCCAACAGAGGCAATAGATGAGCAAAAAACAAATATCTTTTGATTTATTTGAGGGTACACAGGAAGACATTCATGAAATCCCTCCACAGGAGGAGAAGGCTCCTGAAGTAATTCCTGAAAAAGAAAAAGTTATTCCAGGCTTGACTGCATTGAAAATGAAACAGGCGGTACTGCAATGGATGGCAAAACAAAATCCCAGCGGAATCGCGACAAAAGTCGCTACCCGCATCTCTAAATATCAAGTCGATGTCGCTGCCTTCTGGTCGGTGCCGACGGGAACAAGAAGACGTATTGAGAAAACTGTTTTAGTCGAGATTCGCAATGACCGGGATCACTGCTGGCCGGATTGCAGTAACCGTGAAACCATCCTGCAAAAACTTCGTGAACTCAAGTCAGAAAAGTTATCTATAGAAAAGCTTATCGAGAAGGCGGAACCGTATTTGAAAGCCAGTGATACCTTGTTTGAGGAATTTGAATGCTGGGATTATGACAAGAGTGAAAGCACCGATTACCACAGATGCCTGAGAGATATTGAAGAACTGCAGCACAGTTTATATAAAGGCAGTCGCTTGGAATTGATTCGCCAATCACACACCGCTGATTATATTTATATTGCTTTCCCTGAAGGCACAATTCATGCCGATGAATTAATCGATGGCATAGGTCTGCTTGCTATTAAAGATAATTTGGAGATAGAAGAGATTAAAACTCCAGACGCTTTAATCTGCAATCCCGAAAATAGAAGTCATATTGTGCAGAATATTGCCATAGCATCCAAGAAAAACTCCCTTTTTGCAAACGGAGTAAATATGAGCAAAGATAAAATTTTCATCACTAATCCTCCTAGAAGAAGAAGGAAGTAAGAAAGAACGAACATCGAACATCGAACGCTTAACATCGAACATCGAATATTTAAAAAAAACTAAATAAAAAAACCGGATTGCCTTTCGCTCTGCTCACAGGCTCAGCTAATGCTGTGACCTCTGGTCTCTACCCAAAAAACTATAATATTGCTTGTGCATATTTTTTCATGTGCTATTGTTATTTAAGAGTTTAACGTTTAAAAAAATTACGAGAAGAATAATGGAAATAATTTACTCTGCAATTGCTTTAGTCTTTGGTTTATCTTTAGGAATATTGATGCACTATCTTGTTTCAAAAGAACGCAAGGCTCAACTGAATAAACTAGAAGCCACTCTTGAGGGAAAGGATAAACAAATACTGCTTTTTACCGAACAGGTCGCAAACAGCACAACACGTTTAGAAGAACAACAAAAACAGAATGAGGAACGCCTTAAAGAGTTTAATGAAGTCAAAAAACGTATGACCTTGGAGTTTGAAAATCTGGCAAATAAGATTCTGGAAGACAAAAGCAAGCGTTTTACTGACATGAATAAAAACAACTTAGACGAACTTCTCAAACCTATGCATACTCAACTGGGCGATTTCCGTAAACGAGTTGACAAAATCCACCATGAAGACTCAAAAGCTCGAAGCACATTGCAGGGACAGATAGAACAACTCAATACTCTTAATCAGGAAATGAATAAGGAAGCAAAAAGTCTTACCCGGGCTTTGAAAGGAGACAATAAAGCCCAAGGCAACTGGGGCGAGATGATTTTGGAAAAAGTCTTAGAGCAATCCGGCTTAAGAAAAGGCAAGGAATACGAAATCCAAAGAGCTTTCCGTGATTCAGAAAACAGCCTGCTTAAACCAGATGTAATCATTCATCTACCGGAAGACAAAGACATTGTCATTGACTCTAAAGTCTCACTAATCCATTACAATGAATATATTAACAGCGAAGATCCCGCGGAACAGCAAAAAGCTTTGAAATTACATGTTGCTTCGGTTCGTGATCATATAAATAATTTAAGTAGTAAAGATTATTCCAGTCTGAAAGGTGTGCGCTCTCTAGATTTTGTCCTCTTGTTCATGCCCATTGACGCGGCATTCATGGCGGCTTTTCAGGCGGACGAAAAACTCTTCAATACCGCCTTTGAGAAAAAGATCGTTGTCGTTACCCCGACAACTCTGCTGGCAACTTTAAGAACCATCGAAAACATCTGGCGTTACGAACGCCAGAATGAAAACTCCCGACAGATAGCCGACAAAGCCGGAACTATTTACGACAAGCTCCGCGGCTTCCTCGAAGACTTCGAAAAGATCGGCAAGCAGCTTGATACGGCACACGGCACTTATGAGGACGCATTAAACAAACTGACTCGCGGTCGCGGCAATCTAATTCGCCAAGCCGAAAGTTTTGTCGAGCTCGGAGTCAAAGTAAAAAAAGAAATCCCCAAAACCCTCACCGAAATCGCCGAAGGCAAAGAAATCATCGCCATAGAAGATTCAAAAGACTGAAGAGCTTTGTAATAGCCTATGATATATGATGTTATTAATATAAACGAGGAGAAATTTTATGTTCTTATCAACGTTGGCTTTGCAATTTCCTAGCGTGGATTCTCCATTTACTGCAATAACTTTAGTATGTTTTGTTGTTCTAGTCGCATTAATTGTAATTGAAGCTATCAGCTTAGCCAGCGAAAAGAAATTATTGCCAAGATACAAGTTCCTTGCTAAGATAAATTTAATTTCGTGTATTGCTCCAGTAAGTTTTATATATATTATTAGTCGCTTAAATATTCCACAGGAAAAATTTAATGCGAAGATGTTTTATTTAATATGGCTTGCTATACCTTTGGTTATAGCAGGAATCGAATTCTTTATCTATCAGAAAAAGTTAAAAGAAATACGCTTTAAAAAGTTACTGGGATTACTGTTATTTATAAATATTTCAAGCTATCTTTTAACTTCATTCTGGCTTATATCAGCACCATTATACCTCAGAGAACGTAGACCTTCTCCCAGAATAGCATGTACTTCTAATTTAAAACAAATAGGATTGTCATTAAAACAATACGCCATGGATTATGATGACTGGTTCCCTGACAAGTCTGGACCTTTAGGTTTTGAAAAGCTTCGTAGCATTGGTTATTTGACTGAACACAGAGTCTACAGTTGTCCATCTTGTAAAGGTCCCAGAGTAGAAGGCAATCAAAAACTTAATAACAAAATAGTTGACTATGTCTACAGAAGCGGCTTAAGAGAAAATGATGACTTTGATAAGGCAAAAACACCTTTAGCTTGGGACAGGCCGACAAATCATGAAAATTACGGAAATGTTTTATTCCTTGATGGACATGTTACTGGCTTTCCAGGTGTAGACTGGATGGAACAAGCTGGAATAAAGAAAACCGCAAACCACAAAGGAAAATGATTATGAAGAATAAACTGATTATATGAAAATAAAGAAACAATATATTAACAAATTATAGGGGAGACTTTGGAATGAAAATAAAGATATTATTCTCATCGCTGGTGCTGTTATTGGCATGTAACATATATGCAGATAACATTCATAAAGAAATTTCTGAATTATTTTATGCCGTTTTTAAAAGACAATTTCCATCTCGTTTAGTTAAAAATATAGTCGCTCCTCATTTTGATAAAACTTTACAGAAAAACTTGCCAGACGATTTGAATAAAACTGCAAATTTAACAGGAAAACTATTTCTCTTTGTGTTGTCTGAATACCTGGAGGTAAATGAAAACAAAAGGAATATCGATTTTACAGTATATCCTTTACCCAAAGGCTATAAACACGGTATGATGAGATCAAGTAATTCTAAGTTGATATCAGTAAAAGGTCGTTCATTTGATACTGGTCTAATAGAACGTAATTATTTAGTCAAAGTACAAATGGGGCTTGGAGTACCTAGTGAAAAGATCATTTTTCTATCAATGTGGAAAAGGAACAATAAATTTTTTATCACACCTGCAGGGTGTATTTTAGGTAATAAGTCATTTTCAGACGCAGCTGGTCGACACTATAAAATTAAACCAAGCAGTTTTTATTGGGATACGAAAAAACTAGAACGTTTTATTAATTTTTTAAGGAAAACAAAACAATTCAGACCTAAATTTAATAATACCAAGTATATTAATCCAACTGTATTTAAACAGATCAAGAATTACATACTTGTCCACGGTGATAAACGTACATATTGCAATATGTACAACAATAACCCACATACTAACTTAGCTAATGTGGACATATTCTTAGACCCTGATACTGGACCACAAAATATAAACTGTGACTTAAAGCTGTCTGATTTTAATCATATGGTTATTCGAACACAATCCCTAAAATATTTTCGAATTTCACTAGATCAGAATTCAATAGTCATTCAAAACTCAACTAACATCAAAGAGCTTGGAAAAATACTGCAAGAAGTAATGTCTAAACTGCAAGAAAAGCACAACAAAAAATAAATCATAAATTCCCCAAAAACATGTTAAAAAATCCCTGTAAGGGATATTCCAACGTAGCCCCGGGCATCGCCCGGGGTATCCTCCCACGAATCGTTCCCTGTAGGGGAACTTCAAGTCACAAGTTTGCCCTGCGCGTCTTGGGGTTTTCCTACAGGGAACATATCTCATTCATATTGTAAACCCACGGCGACGCCATGGGCTACGGTGGATTAATCCTTTCAGGATTGTTTGTTAGGGATAAAAAAAAGCGCTTCCGGATTTATACGGAAGCGCTTAAATATTTAGAACCTTTCGGTTTAATTATTTTTTGAGATCTAAAGCATCTAGATCGTTGAACATTTCGCCCATATCTACCATTTCATCGCCAGGTTTCAATGCAGCGGAGTATTCTTCTTCAGCGACTTTGAGTTCAGCCTCGGAGAAATCTTCTTTAGCAGCTTTAATGCTTAATCCGATTCTTCGTTCGTCGTTATCAACTTTGATAACTCTGGCTTCAACATCATCACCGATGTTCAACATGTCTTTGACACGTTCAACGTGATCTTTACTGATTTGAGAGATATGAATCAAACCATCAATTTTATTTGATAATTCGATGAATGCTCCAAAAGCAGTAACTTTAGAAACTTTACCAGTGACGATATCGCCAACTTTGTAAAGCTCGTTGATTTGAGACCATGGATCTTCTTCGTTCTGTTTCAGACCGAGAGATATGCGCTGTTGGTCAGGATTGATATCCAGGATAACAGCTTCAACTTCATCACCAGGTTTGAGAACTTCAGTAGGATTATTGATCTTACGAGTCCAGCTCATGTCAGAAACGTGAATCATTCCGTCGATATCGTTTTCGATTTCAACAAATGCACCGTAACTAGTCATGTTGCGAACTTTACCGTTGATCTTAGTTCCAACAGGGTATTTATCAGCGAGAATTTCCCATGGATTACGTTCTTTTTGACGCAGTCCGAGAGAGATTTTCTTGTTGTCTCTATTGATGTCCAGAACAACCGCTTCGACTTCTTCACCAACACTGACAACTTCACCAGCTTTAGTGATACGTTTAGTCCAGCTCATTTCAGAAACGTGGATCAAACCTTCAACGCCGTCTTCAATTTCCATGAAAGCACCGTAAGGCATGATATTTACTATGCGGCCTTTAACAACAGAACCGACAGGGAATTTCTTTTCAACAGCTTCCCATGGATTTTCGCTTTTCTGCTTGAATCCGAGAGAGACACGTTCTTTTTCGTAGTCGATATCGAGGATGATAACGTCTACATCTTGACCAACTTCCATCATTTCTGAAGGATGAGAAATGCGTCCCCATGACATATCAGTGATGTGGAGCAGTCCGTCTACGCCGCCAAGGTCAATGAATACACCGAAGTCAGTGATATTTTTGACAATACCGTTGCGAATCTGTTCAATGGCCATATCTTTAAGGAGATGAGCACGTTTTTCGCGCAGAGATTCTTCGAGTAGTTCGCGACGAGAAACCACGATATTGTGGCGGTCTTCGTTAATTTTAAGCACTTTGACATCATATTCTTTGCCAAGGTAGTCATCCATGTTGCGGACAGGACCGATGTCAATTTGTGAACCGGGCAGAAATGCTTCTACTCCGTCAACATCAACAATGATACCGCCTTTAACGCGATGTTTCATAATACCTTTAACTATGCTGCCTTCAGCGTTTTCTTTAGTAACTTTTTCCCATGCTTTGATCGAGTAAGCTTTTGCCATACTTAATTCAGGCATGCTATTTTCGTTTTCGATCTCTTCAAGGAATACATCGATTTTATCGCCGACTTTTGCTTCTTCCCAGTTACGGAATTCTCCGGAATGAACAAAGCCTTCCGCTTTGTAGCCAATATCAACGAGTACACCGTCATTACGTTTTTCTACAATTGATCCTTCAATAATAGAACCTTCGGCAAAATCGCTTTTAGTTTCAGTTCCGAGCAGGGCATCCATTGAATCCATATTGCTTAAGTCAACAAAATTCATCAGACCGGCATCTTTAGGTGAGTTTTTTTCAGTCATGTTTTTTTTCTTGGTTAATTTGTTTAGTTATTTTACTATAAACCCATTTTAAAATACAGCCATCGTAGCTATAAATTAAAAACAACGAGCCATAATAGTACATCTAATTAGATTTTTTGCAAGTTTTTTTGACATAAATCCTTAAATAAGGCGTGTTTAGAGAAAATTTTTAAAAGGCTGATTATTTTTGAATAAATATCTTTTGAAATCTTGAAGAAAAAGCGTTTGAGATTATATTTCAATTATGGATAAAATTAATATTACGACACATAAGCATAGTGAAATGATAAATTTCACACATGAGGTGAATGCTTTAATACCAAAGGGCTTTAAATCAGGCATATGCCATGTTTTCTGCCAGCATACCACCGCCGGCTTGACTATCAATGAAAATGCTGACCCGGATGTTCAACGTGATCTGCTGGCGGCTACTGAAGAGCTTGTGCCGTGGAACAATCCTCTCTTTCGGCATTATGAAGGAAACAGCGCAGCTCATTTGAAAGCTTCTTTTATGGGTTTTTCGCAGACCATACCGGTTGAGAATGGCAAGCTTTGTCTCGGTACTTGGCAGGGGATTTATTTCTGTGAATTTGATGGACCGCGAAGCCGCAAAGTATTAGTACAATTTATAGAGGATTATAATGTCTAAATTATTTTTTATTTTGTTTTTGTTATTAACGATTTCCGTTTCTTACGGGAAAGGGCTGGAAATAAAAATACTTCTACTTAATAACACATGGCTTAAAGCTAATTTATTGAAATCTGACGAGGGCGGCAATCTGATAGTTCAATTAAATAAGGCTGAGTGCATTGTGCGGCGCAAAGAATTCAAAATCGTAAAAATGGCTTTGCCGCCAGAATTAACTGAAGCCAAAGCATTATTAAAGCAAAACAAAACTGGCGAAGCCTCTAAGCTATTGCAGCTTGCCGCCGCTAAATATAATTTTCCGCCGTTAAAACAGAAAATCAAAGTATTGCAGGCACAGATGGAAATAGCTCAATCCGATCCGCAATCCGCATTATCTCTTCTGGAGCCTTTGCTAAAAGACAAAATGACTGTACCTGAAGTCGAATCTCTTTCTTATGCCCATGGTTTTTTGCTGCTCGGCAATGTTTATGTAAAACTTGAACAGCAGGACAATGCCTCCAAAGCCTATCGTCGTTCCTTTGAATTGGCGATACCGGAATATTCTGCGACAGCAAACCTGATGCTTGGCAAAATGCTTTTAAAAGAAAAGAATACTCAGGGAGCTTTAGATTGTTTCCTGGAAAATATATCTGTCTTTTCTCCAAAAGTTCCGGGTCGCAAACTGGCATTAGAGGAAACTATTGCTATATATAAAGAGGAAAAGAGTAAGAAATTAAAGTTGTATGAAGATATGTTTAAAAAAGAATACCCGTCAAAATTAAAATAATTAAATAACAATATAAAGAATAAGGATTGGAAATGAAAATTGCACGACACATTAAAATCATCACTCTGATAGCCATGATATTTTGCGCTTTTGGAGAGACTTGTTTTGCGCAAGAAACAGTTGCTCAAGCACCTGTCAAAGTGCTAAAGAATACAAAAAAGGCAGGTGATACGCTTAACAGTGAAAAAGTATTAAGAGCCTATGCCAAGCAAAAAGCATTCTGGGTAGTCGGTGGTTTCTGGGGATTTTTAGTTTGGATATTAATGTTCCTTAATGCTATAATGTTCTGCATTTCCGCGATAAGCTCATGGGTGTTTATCCGCCGTCACCGCGCTTATCCGAGAGAGTTGGTGCACAAGGTTAAAAATGTATTATATAATGATTCTCTGGGCTTTGCGATGGAAGCATGTTCACCATGCAAAACACCATTGGGTCGAATCCTGTATTCAGCATTTAAAAATATTGCTGATGGTTTTGAGATCTGTAGAGATGAGATGAATATTGCGATCAAAGCCGAACATGCAAGAATGCGCAAAGCTACATACCTTTTACTTAATTGTGCCATTTATTCAGTGCTTTTGGGTTTTTTGGGAACAGGCATGGTTCTTTTTAAAGCTTTGAGGAATTTTTCCGCAAATACAGAAATGAGTAATTGGCAGGAGCTGGCATATAGCTGTTCTCAAAGTTTTAATCCTTTGATTGCTGGTCTTATTCTTGCTTTTATTGCTTTCTGGTTTTATAAATACTGCCTTGGCAAAATTGATAGAATAATAATTAATACTGAAAAAATCGCTTATGATTTGATTAAAATTTTACGTGGGATCAATCTGGAAGAAGAGTTGCCGGATATTCCGACAATGACACGCCTCTTGAATCCCTCCTCAGTTATAAGTTTATCAAAAGATAAAATAAAGGAACAATAAAATGGAAGACATCGTTATTATCGGTTCTGGTGCCGCTGGGTTAACTGCGGCAATTTACGCTTCACGCGCTAACTTGAAACCTCTGCTTATCTCAGGACAGCTCCCCGGGGGATTGCTGACGCAAACTACGGATGTGGAAAATTATCCAGGCTTTCCGGACGCAGTTAACGGCTTTGAATTGATGTTCAAGTTTCAGCAACAGGCGGAAAATTTCGGAACTACTATTAAAAGTGATACTGTAGATAAAATCGACATAAAGGCTGGCGGACCGCATACCCTGCATCTTGTTTCTGGTGAAAGCATCAAGGCGAAAGCCTTGATTATCGCGACAGGAGCGTCTCCACGCTGGCTGGGATTGGAATCTGAGGAACGCCTTAAGAATAAAGGAGTCTCCGCGTGTGCGACTTGTGACGGAGCATTTTTTAGGGATGTACCAGTGGTTGTTGTTGGCGGCGGGGATACCGCGATGGAAGAAGCTATATTTTTGACTAAATTTGCTAGCAAGGTAATGGTCGTCCATCGCCGTGATGAATTACGAGCATCTAAAATAATGAGTGATCGTGCTATTGCTAATCCAAAAATTGAATTTCACTGGAGTTCACAGGTAACTGAAATTCTTGGTGACGAGGAAGTAGAAAAAGTTAAAATTAAAAGCCTTAAAGATCAAAGTGAAATTATCGTTGAAGCAAAAGGATTCTTTTCCGCGCTTGGGCATGTCCCCAATACGAAAATTTTTGAAGGGATGGTTAACATGAATAAAGCTGGTTTTATCGAAGTGCAAAATGGATCGAGCTATACAAATATTGACGGAGTTTTTGCCGCTGGAGATTGCGCCGACCATGTTTATCGACAAGCGATTACTGCCGCTGGAATGGGCTGTAAAGCCGCTATCGATGCTGAACGCTGGTTGGAAGCTAATGCCGGATAATAGTTGAACGAGTGTAAAAAAGGCATTTTCAGGTAAAAAATACTTAGTTTTTCAGGTTTGCAAAGTCGTTGACTATAAATGACTTGCAATTTTAGCCCTGCTCGAAAAAATAAAAATTTGTTTTTTTTCTTGTTTTTATGTTTGCCAAAGCTGATTTCACTGCTTATATTAATTATAAGTTCTTAAGTTTAAGTAATAACCTAAACCCCTTACGGAGGAAGTCACAATGAAACATGGTTTCTATGATGTCAAAGCGAAAAAGAAAGTTGAAGCAGAAGTACTCGACAAAGTTACTTATGGTAAAAAAGGCAACGAAAGATATGCTTTCAAAGCTAAAACTTGTGATGGACGTAATTTAACAGCTTTTGTTAATAAAGCTACATGGGACAAAGCTTCTATCTAAGTTTTGCTCTAATACGTTTATAAAACTCCCGCATTCATGTGGGAGTTTTTTTTTGATAAAAGTTTTACAAATGCCGACATGGCAGTATAATAATAAAGACTATAGATATCATTAAGATTACAAGGAGGCATATCAAATGAGAATTCAACAGCTTTCTCTTTTTATTGAGAATAAGTCGGGTACTTTAAATACGGTATGTCAGGTCTTGAAAAAAAATGATATTAATATTTCCACCTTGTCACTGGCGGATACGGAACAATTCGGTATTATGCGTTTATTGATTCACGACTGGGAAAACGCGAAGAAAGTGCTCGAAGAAGCCGGTTTTGTGGCAAATGTAACAGAAGTTCTGGCTTTGCCGGTTGAGGATCACCCAGGTGGTCTGGCTTCTTTACTTGAAATTTTGAATGAAAATAATATAAATATTGAATATATGTATGCCTTTAGTTACGGAAAGGGCGACAAAGCCATTATGGTTTTCCGTTTTGAAAACCCAGATAAAGCGCTTGAAGTTCTTTCAGAGAAAGATGTTGATACAATAAAAAGCATTGATTTATTCAGTTAATTTAACCTAGGAAAAAATATGTTTGAAATAGATATTACCCGTAGTTTCTCCGCAGCGCATTGTTTGCGCGGCTACCAGGGAGAATGTGCCGCATTGCACGGACACAACTGGACTGTGCAGGCTGTTTTGCGCGTAAAAGAACTTGACAAAATCGGAATAGCGGTTGATTTTAAAAAATTAAAATGTGAACTTGACGCGATTCTGGATGAATTTGACCATACAAACATCTCAGATTCTCCAGCTTTCGCTAAAATCAATCCGACCAGCGAAGTAATTGCCAAAACGATTTACGAAACTCTGTCGCCAAAGATCAATGACGACAATGTAAAATTACACAAAATAAGAGTTTGCGAATCTCCAAGTTCAGGCGCGACATATTTTGAAGATTAATAGCGGAGATATGCATGCTTAGTAAAAAACTTCCTGTCAATGAAACATTTTTGAGTATTCAGGGCGAATCAACTTATGCCGGACGATTATGCTTTTTTATTCGTCTGGCTGGTTGCAATTTAAACTGCACTTACTGCGACACAGATTATGCGCAGGACGAAGATTCAGGTACTTTAATGAGTGTAGATCACATTGTCAGCCAGGCAAAAATATCTAAAGTACGATTAGTTGAAATTACCGGAGGAGAACCTTTGGTTCACCCGCAAATACCGGCTCTATGTCAAGCTTTATTTGATGAGGGAATGGAAGTCATGCTTGAAACTAACGGCTCTTTACCTTTGAGTCTGTTGCCGCCTGCCGTGAAAAAAATAGTTGATTGCAAAACTCCTTCCAGTGGCATGGATGAATATAATCTTTATGATAATTTCTATGTTTTGTCTGAACATGACGAAGTAAAATTTGTGATTGCCGATTATCTCGACTATGAATTTGCTTTAACCATCATAGAAAAACATAAACTGCAGAAAAAAACTTCTAATATATTATTAAGTCCAGCATGGGGCAAACTAGATCCAAAAACTTTAGTAGGCTGGATGATGGCCGACTTACCCCACGCAAGATTACAGCTTCAAATGCACAAAATAATCTGGGGACCAGATAAAAAAGGCGTGTAAAGCTTAATCTTTAGTTACTAAATACCTGCGGAGCAATCTTTGCGGAACTCCACCTTTAAACATGCTGACGATAAAAGCCGTGATAAAGAATAACATCCCCCAGAATACGATCCGCAATCCTTTGACTTGTAGCTTGCTCAACGCTTGAAGCCCAATATGACAGCCGAAAATCATTAAGAACAAAATATTCACAGCTTCGCTGATTAAATATTTACGGTCTTTGAGTACCCATGCCTGTAAGCCGCAAAGAGTCATAAGCAAAAGAATATAAGTACTTGAAAAATACCACGGAACCTGGCGATAATAGCAGAGCGTCAAGCCGCAAAGTAAAGGTAGCGCAATGATAACAAGTTTATTCAAAAATCTCGTAAATGCGCCATGATAGATATTTATTATAAGCATAGCCCCA